>Ga0209918_1000154_pt1 | contig 51993 bp, 54 predicted proteins | sample SalPonD_shore_MG_FD_185712 | JGI IMG/M metagenome (GOLD analysis project Ga0209918, IMG submission 185712) | Salt pond soil microbial communities from South San Francisco under conditions of wetland restoration - Salt Pond MetaG... | ecosystem: Environmental > Aquatic > Marine > Intertidal zone... | reverse complement strand
CTCGACGACCTATGTGCACCCCGGCGTGATCTGCCGCAGCACGACCGGCACCGGGACATCGGCAAGGCTGGCCCTGATGAATCACGAGCAGCGCATCAGGCCCGGCGACCGGCTCGAAACCGTGTCGCTGCGTGAGACGGCCTTCATCGGTCAGTTCACGGGCACCCGCCAGGAGGGACCGCACCAGGTGGTGGAAAACACGATCACCGGCCGGAGCCATGTGCTGGCGCGCTCGGAGATCGTGGTCAACTGCGACGACCCCATGGTCGAATGCGCGGGACTGCGTCACATACTCGGCGGCGACACGGCCCGGACCGGCTGAGCGCACGCAGCGCAAGCCGACCCCGCACCCGCCGCCGCCCCGCCCGGGCGGTGGCCCCGGTGCCGCCCCGGACAAGCGCGCGGCGCCGGCCTGCTGTACCGGTCGACCGAGCCACTATCTGTATCTGTTCCGGCCGGTCGCCGCTCCTGTAGGGTGGCGTGATGCCCGTTCCGTGCGGGCACGAACCCGTGCATCGTGCGATCGAAGCCTCATGACCGACCACAGCACCACGGCCGAAGACCCGGCCGCCGGAGCGCCCGGCGCGACATCGCCCGGTGTTGTCCGGTCCCGCGCCGCTCCGGCCCCGGTCCCATCTCAGGCAGGGATCTGGGGTGCCGCTTCGCTGACGGTGCTCATCTGGAGCGGAACGGCGATCGCCAACAAGATCGCCGTGGGCGACATCGATCCGATGACCGCCGGCGTGCTGCGCTCGATGCTGGCGGGACTGATCGCCATCGGCATCGCGTTCGCGGGACGGTTCCCCTTGCCGCCCGGCAAGGCCCGGAAGGCATGGCTGGTCGTCGCGGGCACGGCGAGCTTCGCAGCCTGGCCCACGCTGCTGTCGCTGGGCCTGTCCCGCACCACGGCGAACCACGCCGCCCTGATCCTGGCGATGCTGCCCGTGTGCACGGGACTGATCGCGGCGGCCTTCGATCGCCGTGTGCCACACCGGACCTGGTGGATGGGCGTGGCGCTCGCGGTCGCCGGGACCGTGATCCTCGTCACCGGGCGCAACGGGTCCGTCGCCGTCGAGGGCGCAAGCCCGGTCGGCGATCTCATCGTGCTGAGCGGTGTCGTGATCTGCGCGCTGGGCTACGTGGTGGGCGGGCGCCTGACGCCGGTGATCGGCGCGCGCGCAACCACCTTCTGGGGACTCGCCTGCGCGTCCGTCGTCCTCGTGCCGGTCTTTCTCGTCCTCGCTCCGCGCACCGACTGGGCCGTGGTGTCGGCACCGGCATGGACCGGCATCGCCTACATGACGGTGCTCTCGTCCCTGCTCGGCTACGCGTGCTGGTACTGGGCCCTCGGACACGGCGGCATTGCACGCATTGCATCGCTGCAGTTCTGCCAGCCCGTGCTGACGCTGATCCTCGCCGCGCTGATCCTCGGCGAGGCGATAACACCGGCCCTGGTCGTGGCGGGCGGGACCATCCTGGCCGGCACCTGGCTGGCGCAGCGCAACGGCTGAATCGGTATCCGGCAATATTCCGGGGACGCCGCTCACTCGCGCCGCTTGCGCCCCGTGAACATGGCCCGGACCAGGTTCTCGCGATAGACAAGGCTCGCCAGCAGCACGCCCGCGATGTGCAGGATCACGAGGACGAGGGTTACATTCGCCGCCACCTCGTGCAGTTCCTCCCAGAATTCTTCCCCGGCACGCTCGGCCCCGCGCTCGCCGACCGCGGCTTCCGATGATTCGTGTTCCTCGTCCGCTGCCACCACGGCAACGGGCACAACACTCGCGGCACTCGCCGCGAGCGGTCCCGCACCTCTCTCGAGGGCAAGGACTTCCAGTCCGCTCCACACAGTTGCTGAAAGGGCCACCAGGAGTACCACCACCATCGCACCGCCGGTCGGGCTGTGGCCCACGTACCGGTGCTCGGCTCGCAAACGCACGAGCCCCCATGCGTAGTTCAGGATGCGGCGCGGCCCGTAGACGAAGTCAGTGAAGCGGGCTCGTCTCGGTCCCAGGAATCCCCATCCGATCCGCAGCACGACCACACCCCCGACCACGTAGCCGGCCCAGACGTGTACCGTGAGCAGATCGTCCTCGGTCAGATACGCGATAAGGAACGCGATCACCAGCACCCAGTGCAGCACGCGTACGAGCGGATCCCATACGGTCATCAATGACCTGTCGCCGTCACGCATGTGCGCATCTCCCCCTTCATGTGCATTGCCTCCAGGCGGTAGCACGGTCCCGGGACCCGATGACCCCGCCCCGGACATGGTACGAGTGTCCTCCAGGGAATGGATTGACCGACATCACAGGGGGTTGCCTCTCGACGTAAGGCGCCCCTGATCGACGCGGCGAGGACGACGGGCGGGTACTCGCCGCGATGATCGCGCGCCTGCGCGACGCGGCACGTTGACATCCGTATGATGGCCCGGTTGGCCCACCCGCGATGGGAACCCCGCATGCTGGACGACTTCGAACGCTATCCTCTCACCTTCGGCCCCACGCCGATCGAGCGGCTCGACCGGCTCAGTGCACACCTCGGCGGGGACGTGGAAATCCACGCCAAGCGCGAGGATTGCAACTCGGGCCTGGCCTTCGGTGGCAACAAGATCCGCAAGCTCGAATACCTGGTGCCCGACATTCTCGCGAAGGGCGCCGACACGCTGGTGACGATCGGCGGCGTACAGTCGAACCACACCCGCCAGGTCGCCGCCGTCGCCGCCAAACTGGGCCTGAAGTGCCGGCTGGTGCAGGAAAGCTGGGTGCCGTTTCCCGATGCGGTCTACGACCGGGTCGGCAACATCCTGATGTCGCGCGTGATGGGTGCAGAGGTCGAGCTCATCGACCGCGGCTTCGACATCGGCATCCGGGAGAGCTGGGAGCAGGCGCTCGAGGACGTTCGGGCCGCGGGCGGAACACCCTACCCGATCCCGGCCGGCGCCTCGGTGCACGAGCTCGGCGGCCTGGGCTACGTCGGCTTCGCGGAAGAGGTGCGTCGACAGGAGGCGGACATGGGGCTGCGCTTCGACTACGTTGTGGTGTGCACCGTCACCGGATCCACCCACGCCGGCATGGCCGTCGGCTTCGCGGCCGACGATCGCGCTGCCAGCGTGATCGGGATCGACGCCTCCGCGACGCCGGAACAGACCGAGGCGCAGGTGCGCCGGATCGCGAATCACACCGCGGAGCTCGTGGGCCTCGGGCGCGAGCTGGGCGCCGGGGAGATCGTCCTGAAGCGCGACTACGCGTACCCCGCATACGGCGTACCCTCGGACGAGACGAACGAAGCCATCCGCCTGTGCGCGCGGCTCGAGGGCATGATGACCGACCCCGTATACGAGGGGAAATCGATGCAGGGGCTCATCGACCTGGTTCGGCAGGGATTCTTTCCGGCCGGATCGCGCGTGCTCTACGCGCACCTCGGTGGCGTGCCGGCGATCAACGGCTACAGCTACCTGTATCGCAACGGATGAGATGAGAATGGGCGAGGGGTCCAGCGCTCGCGCCCGGGAGCACGATGACCGAAGAATTCCATTTCTACGAGCCGGCGCAGGGACACGGCCTGCCGCACGATCCGTTCAAGGCAATCATCGCACCACGGCCGATCGGCTGGGTGTCGTCGCGCGACGAGGAGGGGCGGCTCAATCTCGCGCCGTACAGCTTCTTCAATGCGGTGAACGCGGCGCCGCCGATGATTGCGTTCTCCAGTCACGGCTACAAGCACAGCGTGAGCAACATCGAGCGTACCGGCGAGTTCGGCTGGAACCTGGCGACACGCGAGCTGGCCGGGCCGATGAACGAGAGCTCCGCGGCCGTGGACGCCGGCGTGGACGAGTTCGAGCTGGCCGGCCTCACCCCCGTCCCTTCCCGCGTGATCTCGGTGCCGCGCGTCGCCGAGACACCGGTCTCGTTCGAGTGCCGGCTCAGCGAGATCCTGCGGCTGCGTCGTGCCGACGGCGCGCACACCGACAACTGGCTCGTGCTGGGCGAGGTCGTCGGTGTGCACATCGCGAGGCACCTGCTGGTCGACGGCGTCTACGACACCGCCGCAGCCCATCCGATCATGCGCGCCGGCGGCCCGGCCGACTATTTCGGCATCGGCGAGGAGCATCGATTCCGGATGCATCGGCCTGCATAGCCCACTGCAGGCGAGCGCCCGCTGGTCCCGAACTGCCACGGTTCACGACGGCACGTCGTCGCGTCCGGGATCGTAGAAGCGGTAGCCGTTTCCACCCTCGCGCTTGGCCCGGTAGAGCGCCTGGTCCGCCTGGCGCAGCAGTACCTTTGCCCCGACGCCCTGCGTGTACAACGTGGTCCCGACACTGGCGCGAACCGACGTGCGCCCGACGTCGATGCCGAACGTCTGCCCCAATTGCTCGACCAGGCGGTTCGCGAACAACGCGGCCGCGTTGCGGTCGGCCACGTCGCGTTGCAGCACGGCAAACTCGTCTCCTCCGAACCGCGCAATGGTGTCGGCGGCCCGTACCACGCCACGCATCGTATCGGCCACCCTGCACAGAAGGGCGTCACCGGCCGGATGGCCGAGCGTGTCGTTGACTTGCTTGAAACCATCGAGATCAAGGTAATGCACCGCAAATCCGGAGCCGTTGCGCACTGCCTGGGCGACAGCCACCTCCAGATGCTCCATGAACAGGGCACGGTTCGGAAGCTGCGTGAGCATGTCATGGCGGGCCATGAACTCCATCTCGCGGCGCACCCGGGCTTCCGCCGCAAGGGCCATCTCCAGTTGCTGACCGGCCCGCCGGGCGCGCAGGGTGATCCAGCCGATCAGCGCCGCGGTCACAGCGAAGGCGACACCGAGCGGCAACGCGATCGAGGCGACCAGGTGACGGCCGGGTCTCGGCGGTGCCCATGACACGTACGCCACGGGCCTACCGTCCGGACCGGCCAGCGGCACGTGGGCGTGCGCTCCCCCTGTCGCGACTGAAGCCGCAAGACTCATTGCCGGAAGACCGAACTTCGTCTCGATCGCGCCGAGCAGGTCCGCGTCGATGCGGCGTCCAACCAGCAGTATCGCCTTCTTCGTATAGGGCGCATGCCCGCCAGGGTCCTCGACCAGGAGCAGCTTGGACGCCGCGAGGAGATACACGCCGTCCGGTAATCGGACGTACGCACTGGTCGATGCGTTGGGATCGTTCGGCAAGGCGCGTGCGCGGGCCGCCAACGCCCGGAACGCATCAACCTTCCAGTCCGTACTGTCGGAGACAATACGCTTGCCGTCGAGGGATCCGTAGATGGCCTGGTCCCCGGGTCCGACCACGAAGGTGCGCGCAACATTCGAGTTGTCGTGCAGCCACGCGCCGAGGTTCGTGCGTGCCCAGTCCGCACTGAAGTCGAACACGAGGTTCACGACGGCCTCGGTCCACCACGAGTAGTCGCGTGCGAGGCTCTCGAGCCGCACGCGATCAGCATTGAGGGCGGCGTGGGCGATCGTCTCCGATGCGCTGCGCGCGATGCGGTTCTGACCGGAAATGCTGACGTAGAGCAGACCGGCGGTCAGTACCGCCAGGAAGAGGAGGAGCAGAGCAATGGGCAGACCGAAGCGGGTCGCCTGCGGCGCGGTCGGGAGGCGCCGTCCGGTGGGGAAACCCTCTTCGGATACGGGTCGAGGGTCGCGCTCACGTTCCGGTTGGGTGTCGCCGCCTGGGATCGCTCTCTCCCGTCGTTCACAATCACCCGCGAACGCACATGCGCGATCCCTGCACCCGGCGCACCGGCTGTGCGCACCAGCATTACCCGAAAGCGGCACATGAATCAAATAACGCCGCGGCAGTCCGGCGCGTGAGCACCACCGAGAAGGCTCAACCACTATACTGGTGTTGCGAGCAAGTTCGGGCCGAGGGGCACGCAATGTCCCCTCGCTCGTGCCCAACCAAGGAGGAACCCATGAACACGGAACTCGTTTATCTGGCCCTGGTGACTGCATTCACCGGGCTGATGTGGATCCCGTACATCCTCGACCGCCTCGCGGTGCGAGGGCTCGCCGACACGGTCGCCTATCCGGAGAGTCCGAAGCCGCAATCGGCGTGGGCGCAGCGCCTGCAGAAGGCCCATGCCAATGCCGTCGAGAACCTCGTGGTGTTCGCGGCACTGGTGCTGACAGCCCGTGCGCTCGGGATTACAGGTGGAGCGGTCGCGGGTGCGGCGGTGGTGTACTTCTGGGCGCGCGTCGTCCACGCGCTGGTGTACGCTGCCGGAATCCCGTGGCTGCGGACGCTGGCGTTCGCCGTCGGATTCATCGCCCAGTTTGTGATCGTCTGGCAGATCCTGGTCCGGTGATGCGAGATGGGCCCGTCAGCCCCGCCCGTCATTCGAGAGCGCCGGACTAGAACGCCGCCGCGAATGGCGCGTGATCGGACTCGGGGAACAGCACGTCGAAGCCGAAAGCAGGCTCTCTCGTGCAGGTTCTCGTTGTGGAACTCGGGCACCGCGCAAGCGTGACAGGAGCGGCCACGGTCAGGCTGCACGGCGTGAGCACCCGCCCGCGCAGTTTCGGGACCGCGTTGCCGGCAAGGTCCACAACTGTGCGCGGCCGGGGCGTCAGGCAACCCGGTAGCGCACGACCCGGTAGAACGCGCCGAAGATGGGGACCTCTTCCTCGCGCTCCACGCGCTTGCCGACCGAACTGGCACACTCGGCCAGCACCGACGGCAGACTTTCGTTCCAGAATCCGTGCAGGAACGGCTCTGCCGCATTCAGGATCGAGCGGAACGGTGCGAACCGGTGAAACGGATGCGTGTTGCCGGCTTCGGCGTATCCGGTGATCACGAGGCTGCCGCCGGGGCGGAGCACGCGCAGCGCCTGCTGCAATACCCGGCGTCGTGCCTCAGGCGGCAACTCGTGCAGGAGGAGGAACATCAGCGCGGTGTCGAAGCTGTCGTCCTCGTATTCGAGGTGCTCGGCATTCATCAGCCCCAGGCACGCGCGCAGTCCGGCGGCTCGCAGCTTCCGCTCGGTCGCCGCCAGCTGGATCGCCGCCACGTCGATGATGTGCAGATCGTCGAGCCGGCCCGCCAGCTCCGGCACGAGCGTACCGTACACGGCACCCAGCTGGAGCGTGCGGCCGGCGCGCGCGGGCTGCAGGAGGCGCAGCGTGGCATTCATGATGCGGCGGTAATTGCCGAACAGCACGGTATTGATGATCGGCTGATGATCGAAGAACCAGACGGCGGCACGCCAGAGGTAGGCCCAGCGATAGTGCCGGACGAGATAGTCGGGCAGCGCGACGACCGCGGGGACGTGCCTTCGTGCCGGCGGTTGCGCCAGAGTCGGGTCCGGGGGGGCAGCCTGCCCTTGCGGTTTCCCGGCTTCTGCGGCGTCCATCTCCATCATGCATCTCCTTCGCGTCGACCCATCGACCGTCCACCGGTTTGCGGCGGTACGGCCATGTCGGGCGTGTGGAATGGCGACACGTCGCCGTACGTATCCGCCGGCAACACGGCAGGCCGGGACACGCAGGGCGCGCAAGGGAACATGCGGCACTCGAGCGTCCGGACCGTCGCGCCCCGCCGCCAGCGTGCCGGGTGCCTGACCTCATTGCACCATCGCTGCCCGGCTCTCGCCTGATCTGGATCAAGTACGGGCGTTTTCGTTGCCGCACTCGCCCGGGGGTGGCGATGGAGAAGCGGATGTGGCACCGGAGCGGGCCTACAGCCGGTCGACCCGCCCCGCCGCCCTCGACGTCCTCAGCCGGACGGGTCGTCCGGCTCCCCGGCGGCGGGATCGGTCGCGGCCGCCAGCCAGCCGATTCGGACCGCGTCGCCGTCGCGCACGTCGCGGAGGTATGGCTTGATGTCGAGCAGCGGCGTGCCGTCGACCATGTCGACATCGAGCACGTGCAGGGCGTTGCCCTCCACCCGGTCGAGGCGCACGACCGACAGGCCGATGCCGTTGGGGCGGCGTGGCGAGCGCGTGGCAAACAGCCCCGGCCGCCGTCCGTCGCGGCGGGGAATCACCTCCAGCTCGTAGCCGTCGCTGCGATGGAAGTGGAACAGCAGCACGAGGTGGGAGAAGCCATCGAGATCCTTCAGACCGGCCGCGTACGCCGGATCGACTTCCACCGTACCCCGCACCCCTCTGCCTGCGAAGGGATTCCTGGGCATGCCGGTGGGCTGCTGGAACGGCGTGTGGATCACGCCGATCGGCTCGTATTCGATCTTCATCGCGGCCTGTTCTCCGGTGCCGGGATCATCCGGACGGGGCGCACCTGCCCGCCGCGTCCGGCATTCATGCATTCGCCCGAGGTGTCGCGGCCGAGCGGTCGTCGCCGGTGGGGGCCGGCGAAAAGCGCTCCATGATGGCGCATCCGACCAGGTCGCCCGTGACGTTCAGGCTGGTGCGGAACCGCTCGAGGACCTGGTCCAGCCCGACGATCAGCGCGAGCCCCCCGAGCGGCACGCCCGCGCTGCTGAGGACGGTGGCGAGCACCACGATTCCGACGCCGGGTACCGCCGGCGTGCCGATCGAGGCGCCGAGCGCCGTGACCACCAGCGCCACCAGTGCGCTGACCGGCAGGTCGATGTGGAACATCTGCGCCATGAACAGCGTCGCGAGCCCCTGGTAGAGCGCCGTGCCACCCATGTTCACCGTCGCGCCGAGCGGCACCACGAACTGCGCGATCGACGGCCGGATCCGCAGCGACTCCTCGGCGGCCTTCACAGTAATGGGCATGGTGGCGGCCGAGCTGTTGGTGGAGAACGCCAGCAGGAACGCTTCGCGGATGCCGAAGAGAAACTCGACCGGATTGCGCCCGGCGACCAGCGTGACGAGCAGCAGGTAGAGGCACAACAGCAGCGCCATGCCAAGCACGACCGCTGCGGCGTAGATGCCCAGGCCCGCCAGTACGGCGGGGCCGGTCCTGATCATCGCCTGTGCAAGAAGTCCGAAGACGGCGACGGGAGCAAAGGTCATGAGCGCACCGACGACCGCCATGCACACGGCCTGGACGGACTCGAACAGTTCAAGGAGCGGCCGCGCGGAGCGGGGCTGCAGGCTGATCAGACCGAGCCCGAGCACGATGGCGAAGATCACGATCTGGAGCATGTCGCCTTCGGCGATCGCGCCCATCGGGTTGGTCGGCAACAGTTCGGTGACGCGCTCGGGCAGCGTGCCGAGCGAGAATCCGTCGCGCACCATCACCTGCTCGGTAGCCGCGGACGGCGCGTCCGCCGTGGCGGGCGCCGGGGCCGAAAGGGTCGAGACGTCGAGATCCACGTAGGCACCGGGCCGGAGTACCAGCGCGACCGCGATGCCGAGCGCGGTCGCCGCGATCGTCGCCGCGAGAAAGTACAGGCCGACCCCGATGCCCGTGCGCTTGAGCTGCTGCACGTCGGTCGCGCCGGCGATGCCCTGGACGATCGACGCCAGGATGAGCGGCACCACGATCATCTGGATGAACGACAGGAACAGGTGCCCCGGCAGCGCGATCCACTCCCCGATCGCCAGCGCCGTCGGGCGCGTGACCCAGCCGGCGTCCGGGCTCAGGAACAGGCCCAGCCCGACGCCCAGGACCATGCCGATGAGCACCTGCAGCCAGAGCTTGCCGGTGATCAGTCGCCGCAGCGGTCGGGCGAAATGCTTCAGGCTGCGGGGATGCAGCTGCTCAAGCGTTGCCAGCGCATTCATCGAGCTCGGGTTCCTTCCGCTCCGCCAACGGCCGCGTGCATTCTACGGTAGCCCGAGCCCGGGTTCACGACGGGCGTGTCCGGCTGTGCGGGCACGCCGGACGGGGCACTTTCCGCCGCTGGAACGGCCGATCCTGCCGAGCTCAGCGCGCCAAATCCGGCCCCCGTCGTGCGCGATTCGCGGCATTCGATCCATCCCCCGCATCAGCAGCCGGTTCTGCCACGGACTGCCACGACTCGACCAGGCTCTCGCCGCTCTCCGCCGCACACGCCGCCAGCCGGTCGACCACCACCGCCGTGTGCCGGCCTGGCGGGCGCGCGGAGGGCCACACGACGAAATAGCGATTCCGGCCGGTGAGCCACTCCGGGAACGGCGCGACCAGGTCACCGCGCGCCAGTGCATCGTCGACCATCGGTGTACGGCCCATCACGAGTCCGGAGCCCGCCAGCCCCGCCTGCAGCACCAGATCGAACGACTCGAGGGGCGTGAAGCGCACGCCGGATGGCAGGGCGTACCCCGTGGCGCGGCACCAGTGGATCCATTCCTGCGGATGCGTGGCGTTGAGGACCAGGCGGTGGCGCACCGCCATGGCATCCCAGCCGTGCGCCCGCCACTCGGCCGCCAGTGCGGGGGCCGCGACCGGCGCGATGCGTTCCGCCAGCAGCGCCCGCGCCTCGAGCCCCGGCCATTGGCCGTCACCCATGCGCAACCCCAGGTCAATCCGCTCGCGTTCCAGGTCGCAGGTGCGCGTCGTCGGCAGGAGCTGCAGTTCCAGGTCGTCGCGCCCCTGGTAGAGGCGGGGGTAACGCGGCAGCAGCCAGTGCGTGGCGAGCGCCCGCGGCAGCGTAAGCACGACCTTCCCGCCCCGGACGCGCGCCGTCTCGTCGACTGCATCCTCGATCAGTTGCAGTGCATCGCGCACGCGGGCGTGGAAACGCTCCCCCGCCGGGGTGAGCACGGCGTCGCCGCGACCGCGCTCGAGCAGGCGCATGCCGAGCGCATCCTCGAGGCGCCGCAGGTGATGGCTGACCGCCGACTCGGTGAGGTGCAAGGCCTCGGCGGCCCGGTTGAATCGCCCGTGGACCACCACGGCGACGAACGAGCGCAACTGCGCCAATGGCGGGAGCGACTGCATGGCACGAGCCTTCCCAAGTCATGACGGTGTGTCAAGTTCAGGTGACGCATCGTCGCTGTACCAGTACGCCGACTTCAACAAGCATTGGTCCGGTACGCGACATGCGCCCACCGGAGAGACATGATGAAGCATCAACTCACGAAACGCTTTCGCTCGAGCATTGGCGAAATCGCCTGGGACGTGACCGGCGATGGGCCGGACGCGGTCCTGGTCCACGGCACACCGGCGAGTTCCATTGTCTGGCGCGGCGTGATCGACCGCCTGCACCAACGCTACCGCATCCACTACCTGGACCTGCCCGGCTACGGGGCGTCCGAGAAGTTCGCGGGCCAGGAGGTCCGCCTGCGCTCCTTCGCCCGCGCCCTGCGCGAATTCCTCGATGACCGGCGCCTGGACGCGGCCCACCTCGTCGGCCACGACTTCGGCGCCGCCGCCGTGATGGGCGCGCACCTGGTCGAGGGCGCGCCCGTCGCGAGCCTCACCGTTGCCGACGGCGTGCTTCTGGGACCGTGGGGGACGCCGTATTCGCGCCTGGTGAACGAGCACGAGACCACGTTCGCCGCCGTGCCCGGATACATCCACCGAGCCACGGTCGCGGCGCATCTCGCCACCGCCGTCGCGCACGCCCTGCCCCCCGACCTCGAGGCGGCACTGATCGAGCCGTGGACGGGGACGGAAGGCCAGGCCGCCTACTACCAGCAGGTCGCACAGTATGACTACGACTACACGGACTGGCTGGAGGCGCGCTACCCGGCCGTCGCGGTGCCGGTGGCGATCCTCTGGGGCGAACAGGACGGGTGGGTGCCCGCCTCCACCGTGGCCCGCCTGCAGCCGCTGCTGCCGGCGGCGGATGTGCGGATGCTCCCGGACGCGGGGCACTTCTCGATGGTGGATTGCCCGGGGCTGTTCAGCCGCGAGCTCGATGCCGTCCTGGCCGCGCACGGGGTCACCCGGGGCGGCGCGGCCCCGGCTCCCGGTACGCGGCCTTGAGGCGTGACCGCCACGGCGTCATGCTCCGGGTCAGCCGACATCGAGGTCCGCCGACCATGGCCGATCATCCATTCACGCTGCCCGAAGCGCTGCCCGTGCCCGGGGACGACGGTGCCGGCCGCCATCTGCCCGGGCTCGCGCTGCCTTCGGTCTCCCTGGCGAGTACGGACGGCTCGTCCGTGGATCTGTCCCGGCTGTCGGGCCGCTGGGTGATCTACGTGTACCCGATGACGGGAAAACCCGGCGTCGCGTTGCCGGACGGCTGGGACGAAATCCCCGGCGCCCGCGGGTGCACGCCGCAATCGTGCGGCTTTCGCGATCATCACGCGGAGCTCCAGGCGTTGGGGACGAACGTGTACGGGCTGAGCAGCCAGCATTCCGGCTACCAGCGCGAGGCGCGCGACCGGCTGCACCTCCCGTTCGAGCTCCTGAGCGACGCTGCACTGCAGCTGAAGCACGTACTGCGGCTGCCGACGTTCGAGGCCGACGGGATGGAACTGTACAAACGGCTGACGATCATCGCGCGCGATCGGCGCATCGAGACGGTGTTCTACCCCGTCTTTCCGCCGGACCGCAACGCCGCGGACGTGCTGGCCTGGCTCCGCGATAACGCCCGTTGACGCGATGAGCCGACACCCGGTGCCCGGGGGCGCACAAGGGCCCGCGCTCCGGCGCGCCGCGGCCCGGATGGCGGATCGGATCAACCACGGGGCGCCTCGCGCCAAACCTGCGCGCACGGGCGCGCGGATCATGAAGCCCGCGCGCGCCGCGGATATTCCGCCGCCGCGAATCCCGAGCGACCGACGCCCGCAGGAGGCGCGCCGCCCATGACTGCTGAATTCACCGGATCCCGGGTACTCGTGACCGCCGCGGCCGCGGGCATCGGACGCCGCACCGCGGAGCGCTTCCACGAGCTCGGCGCCGAGGTATTCGGCGCGGATGTCGACGCGGCCGGCCTCGCCACGCTGCCCGGGGGGATCGGGCGCCGGCGGACCGATGTCTCCTCGGAAGCCGATGTGGACGCGCTGTTCGACGAGGCGCTGGCGGCACTCGGCGGGCTGGACGTGCTCGTCAACGCGGCGGGCACGGCCGGACCGACCGCGACCGTGGAGGACAGCGTACCCGGCGAATGGCGGGCGTGCCTGGACGTGAATCTCTACGGCACGTACCTGTGCATGCGCCGCGCGCTGCCGGTGCTGAAACGCGAGGGATCCGGCTCGATCGTCAATTTCTCCTCCACCGCCGGCCTGTTCGGGTATCCGAACCGGTCGCCCTACTGCGCCTCGAAGTGGGCCGTGGAGGGCCTGAGCAAGTCGGCGGCCGCGGAAGCGGGCCCGGCCGGCGTGCGCGTCAACACGATCTGCCCCGGCGCCGTGGCCGGCGAACGCATGGATCGCGTGATCGCGGCCGAGGCCCGCCTGACCGGGGTACCCGAGCAGGAAGTGCGCGACGCCTACGTCCGCTTGAACAGCCTGCACACGTGGATCACCGCCGACGATCTGGCCGGTACCGTCCTGTTCCTGTGCTCCGCCGCCGGCGCGAAGATCACGGGACAGAGCATCCCGGTGGACGGGCAGACGCAGGGGCTGTGATTCGCGGTCGGGGTGGGGGCGCTCGCAGCCGGCCCGCTGCGGCGAGACCCCGTGGCGGCTACTGGAGCGCGCGCAGCGCGTTGATGGCGTCGGACGGTTCCAGGCGTCTCGTGTAGTCGGGATCGGCGAACGCGGTCGCGATGCGGCCGTCGGTGTCGATCACGTAGGTCGCCGGAATGGGCAGCTCGAGGCGTCCGAGGGCCCAGTCCGGCAGGTCGATTCCCCACTCCCGGTACACCGGCTCGACGTGTTCGTAGAACGGGAACACCAGGCCGTAGGTGGCGGCCACCGTATTGCGCGGATCGCTGACCACATCGAAGCTCACCCGGTTACGCTGCCGGGTCCGCCGCGCCTCGTCCGGCCCTTCGGGCGAGACCGCGATGATCCGACCGCCGAGCGCCTCGATCGCCGGTTGTCGCCGCTGGAGCGCTCTCAGCTCCAGGCTGCAGAACCGGCACCACCCGCCGCGATGGAAGCTCAGCACGACCGGGCCGCGGTCCAGGTGTTCGCCCAGTTGCACGGCCTCGCCATCCGGCGTCCGCAGCGTGAAGTCCGGTGCCCGGTCGCCGACGGCGAGCGGCCGGAGCGCGCCCGTGGCCTCGGCAGCCGTCTGGACCGAGTCCGTGACCAGCGCGCGCGCATCCGCCGGCAATGCCTCGAGGTAGCGCTCCAGCAACTCGCGGTTCTGCTCGGAGAGCGTCGGGACGTCGGTATCGAACTCGGGTTCGTCGTATTGGGCCATGGTGATTGCGGCAATGAGCCGGCTCGGCAGCGCAGTGGGCCGGATGCGGATGTGCCTCCGGAGGGCCAGGGACACGGTCAAGCGTAAGCGGCACTCGCCCGCCGCGCCAGTACCCGGTGCCGCCCGATCCGGCGGGGCGCGCGCCTCGCTCCCTTTGTCTGTGGGGCTATTATTATATAGATAAGTTATGTATATTTCACGCATGCCCAGTGAGGACAACGCGTCGGACGAGATTCTCGGCGCCGAGCTGACAAGCCTCGTCGCCCGCTTCAACCGGTGGGCGACGCGCCACGGCGAGTGGGCCGTGCCGGCCGCCCAGGCGCGTCTGCTGGCGCAGGTCGACGAACTCGGGTCGGCGCGCATCGGCGATCTCGCGCACGCCGACCATTGCAGCCAGCCGGCGATGACCACGCAGGTGCGGCGCCTGGAGGAGGGCGGCCTCCTCGCGCGTTGCGCCGACCCGGCCGACGGCCGGGCCGTGCTCGTGTCGCTCACCGCCCGCGGGCGCCGCGTGCTCGCCGATGTCCGCCAGGCGCGGGCGGCCGCGGTAGCGCCCATCGTCGCGCGCCTCGACGCGACCGAGCGCCGACGCCTGCGGGCCGCCATCGCCACGTTGTCCGAATTGCTGAATGCGGCCTCCGACGAGCCGCGGGATCCACGAACCGGAGAAACCAAGTGAGCATGTGGCGTCAGCCCAAGGCCGTCATGGCTGTCGCGTTCGCCTGTGTCATCGCCTTCATGGGCATCGGCCTGGTGGACCCGATCCTGAAGCCGATCGCCGAGTCGCTCGGCGCATCGCCATCGCAGACCTCGCTGCTGTTTACCAGCTACATGGCGGTGATGGGGCTGGCCATGCTGATCACCGGCGTCGTATCGAGCCGTCTCGGCGTGAAGCGGACGCTGCTCATCGGACTGGTTGTGATCGTGGCCGGAGCGGGTCTCGCCGGGCTCCAGGACTCGGTCGCCGGCGTCGTCGCATTCCGCGCGGTGTGGGGTCTCGGGAACGCGCTGTTCATCGCCACGGCGCTGACCGCAATCGTGAACTCGGCCCGTGGCTCGGTACGCGACGCGATCATCTTCTATGAGGCCGCGCTCGGCCTCGGCATCGCGGCGGGACCGCTCATCGGCGGCGAGCTCGGCTCGATCTCCTGGCGTGCGCCGTTTTTCGGCGTGTCGGTCCTGATGACCCTTGCGTTCGTCGTCACGGCCTTCCTGCTGCCGGCCACACCGCGGGTCGCCCACGCCACCTCGATCCGCGATCCGTTCCGCGCCCTGCGTCATCGCGGGCTGCTGTGCATCGCCGTCACCGCGCTGCTGTACAACTTCGGCTTCTTCACCCTGCTGGCATTCACTCCCTTTCCGCTCGACATGAGCGCGCACGATGTCGGGCTGATCTTCTTCGGCTGGGGCCTGGCGCTGGCGTTCACGTCGGTGATCGTGGCGCCGTGGCTCCAGCGGCGCTTCGGCACGATCGACACCCTGCTCGCCTCGCTCGCCAGTCTGGCCGTGATCCTCGCGGCGATGGCGGTGTGGACGGACAGCAAGGCGGTACTGGCTACCTGTGTCGTGGTCGCCGGCGCCTTCCTGGGGATCAATAACACCCTCGTGACCGAGACCGTGATGAAGGCGGCACCGGTCGAGCGTGGCGTTGCCTCGGCCGCGTACAGCTTCGTGCGCTTCAGCGGCGGTGCGGTCGCACCGTGGCTCGCCGGCTGGCTCGGCGAGACCATCAATGCGCACGTGCCGTTCTGGGTGGGCGCCGGCGGCGTGGCGCTGGGCGTGATGGTGCTCGCGGGCGGGCGCCGCCACCTGGACCACGTCGACGCCGCGCCCGAACATGGTGCGGCTCCGGCCCACAGCAACGCGGAGGCGGAAGTCGTCACGCTGGCCGACGCCTGAGACCTGGCCGGACCTACCACCGGCGTCGGGCGGCTCGGGGCCCGTCGGCTCCGCCGCCGCTTCCGGGAACGCTTCGGGGTGGCGCAACACCACGCATTCCCACGCGGTCGAGAACGGACCCGCAGCGGCGTTTGTGCTTCTCCCCCCGGCGATACGCGAGGATAATCGTCCGACGCAGTGGACCTTTCGAGACACTCGGCCTGCGTACGGCCGCAACGTGGCGGCACGGAAATGGCCGCAGTGCCAACCGGCCAGGGAGGGTCCGCCCCATCCACGAAACCCAGGGAGTCGAGACATGGAACCCGGGACCAGGACCACGAGCGGCCGCGGCCGCCTCTACGACAGCATCGTCGACACGGTCGGCGATACGCCCTGCATTCGCATCAACCACCTGGCGCCGACGCACGTCACCATGTACGTGAAGGCGGAATTCTTCAATCCGGCCGCGTCAGTAAAGGACCGGCTCGCGCTGAACATCATCGAGGCCGCCGAGCGCTCGGGTGCGCTGAAGCCGGGCCAGACGGTCGTCGAGGCCACCAGCGGCAACACGGGCATCGGGCTGGCGATGGTCTGTGCGGCAAAGGGCTATCCGCTCGTGGTCACGATGGCCGACAGCTTCTCGATCGAACGGCGCAAGCTCATGCGCTTTCTCGGCGCGAAGGTCGTGCTGACGCCGCGCGCGCTCAAGGGCTACGGCATGTACGCCAAGGCCCGCGAGCTGGCCGAGGCGAATGACTGGTTCCTCGCCCGCCAGTTCGAGACCGAGGCCAACGCCGATATTCACGAGGCGACCACCGGGCGGGAGATCGTCGCGGATTTCGACGGCCAGCGCCTGGACTATTTCGTCAGCGGCTACGGTACCGGCGGCACGATCTCCGGGGTAGGACGCGTGCTGCGCAAGGAGCGTCCCGACACGAAGCTCATCCTCAGCGAGCCGTCCAATGCGCAGCTCGTCGGCAGCGGCACGCCACAGGAGCGCGACGACAGCCATGGACCCGCCGGCGGGCATCCGGCGTTCGAGTCTCACCCCATCCAGGGCTGGACGCCGGACTTCATTCCCTGGGTGCTTCAGGAAGCACTCGACCACTCCTTCGTCGACGAACTGGTCCCGGTATCCGGCCCGGACAGCATCGAGTGGTCACGCAAGCTGGCGCAGCGCGAGGGCATCTTCACCGGCGTGTCCGGCGGCGCCACGATCGCCGCAGCGATGCAGGTGGCCGGAAAGGCGCCCGAGGGCTCCGTTCTGCTGGCCATGCTGCCGGACACGGGTGAGCGCTATCTCTCCACCCCGCTGTTCGAGGGCATCGAGGCCGAGATGGGCGACGACGAGATCAAGCTGATGAAATCGACACCCGGCTACCAGATGGACGCATCCTAGGAAAGGTCTGATCAATCCATTGCGGCCGCATTACGCTTGCAAGGGCGGCATTGCAAGGCGCGAAGCGCAGTACCGCAAGGCTGCCCTTGCAAGCCCAACTCCTTGGGGCTCGGCGCCAGGGATCGATCAGACCTTCCCTGGCGTTCCCTCCGCGGGCGCATCGGCGGCGAGGCCCGGTTTCCCACCCCGGGACAGGTCACGCAACGCGATAGCGGACCACGCGGTAGAAGCCGCCGAAGATATCGACCTGCTCTTCGCGCTCGACGGCCTTGCCCTCCTCTGCGGCGCAGATGCCGAGCACCTCGTCGAGGTTCTCGTTCCAGAATCCGTCGAGAAACGGCTCGGCCCGGGTGAGGATCGAGCGGAACGGCAGGAACCGGTGGAAGGGATGCCGGCGCCGGCGCTCGCCGTATTCCGCGATCACGAAACAGCCGCCCGGCTTCAGCGTGCGCACGGCCTGGCGCAGGCTGCGGCGCCGGGCGCGCGCCGGGAGTTCGTGCAGCAGCAGGAACATCAGCACCGTGTCGAAGCTGTTCGCGTCGTAGGTGAGGTGTTCCGCGTTCATCAGCGCCAGGCGCGCCTTCAGTCCGGCAGCCTCCAGTTTGCGTTCCGTGGCCTCCAGCTGGATGGGCGCGACGTCGAGTACGTGCAGGTCGTCGATCCGGTGCGCCAGCTTCGTCACGAGCTCCCCGTACACGGCCGCGACCTGGAGCGTGCAGCCGGCACTGTCGGGCCGCAGGAGACGCAGCGTCGCGTTCATGATCCGACGGTAGTTGCCGAACAGGATCGCGTTGATGATGGGCTGGTGGTCGAAGAACCACACCGCCGAGGGCCACAGGTAGGCCCAACTGTAATGGCGCACGAGGTAGTCCGGCAGCGGTAGTGCCATCTGCGGCCGATACCAGGAGGGTGCCAGCGGCAAGGTCGACTCCACGACGCCGCCGCGCTCCTCGCTCGCCTCGGCTTCCGCGAGGTCAATGTCCATCTCCTGTCTCCTTCTCGTTCCCGCACTTCGGACACCGCGTCGTGCCCGTCGCGATGACCCATCCGTACGATGAAATTCCGGAATGCGTGGCGCGTCCGACGCTGGCCAATGCCGGGCGCACTGCCTCGAGGCGGCGTGGACACGAAACGCAGGCAATCACGGCGCGACGCACCGGTGATGATGCCGCATCCTGTTCGGGTCCCACGCCCCCGGCTCCCTCGATTGCCGAACTGCCGGATTCATTGCACCACGACGTAAGCGAGCGCGCCTGATATGGATCAAGTACATGCGCTTTCCGTCGCCGTATGGTGTTCACCAGGCAGACGAAATGGAGCACCCCGCGATGCGCACGGTGGAGGCCGACGTCCTGGTGATCGGCGCGGGCGGCGCGGGGCTGCGGGCGGCGGTGGCCGCGGCCGAGGCCGATCCGGCGTTACGCGTGGCTCTGGTATCGAAGGTCTACCCGATGCGCAGCCACACCGTCGCCGCCGAAGGCGGTGCGGCGGGCGTGATCAGCGACGACGACAGCTTCGACGATCATTTCCGCGACACGGTCAGCGGTGGCGACTGGCTGTCGGATCAGGACGCGGTCGAGCTGTTCGTTCGCGAGGCACCCGGCGAGCTGACACGCCTCGAGAACCTGGGTTGCCCCTGGAGCCGAACGCCCGACGGCCGGGTAGCGGTCCGCCCGTTCGGCGGCATGAAGATCGAGCGAACCTGGTACGCCGCCGACAAGAGCGGCTTTCACATCCTGCATACCCTCTTCCAGCACTCGCTCAAGTACCCGGGCATCCAGCGCTACGATGAATACTTCGGCCTCGACCTCCTGGTCGAGGACGGCCAGTGCGGCGGCGTGGCGGCGCTCGAGATCCGCACCGGCGAACCCGTGCTGTTCCTGGCGCCGGCGGTCATCTTCGCCACGGGCGGTGCCGGGCGCATCTACCCGTTCACCACGAACGGCGGGATCAAGACCGGCGACGGGATGGCGATGGCCTACCGCGCCGGCATTCCGCTCAAGGACATGGAATTCATCCAGTACCACCCGACCGGTCTGCCCGGAACCGGCATCCTCATCACGGAGGGAGCCCGCGGCGAGGGCGGCATCCTGGTGAACCGGGACGGCTATCGCTATCTGCAGGACTACAACCTGGGCCCGCCCGACCCGTGGCCGCGCAAGAAGGCGATGGAGCTCGGCCCGCGCGACCGGCTGAGCCAGGCCTTCTGGCAGGAGCAGCGCAAGGGGCGCTGCATCGAGACCCCGAGCGGCGAAGTCGTGCACCTCGATATCCGCCAGCTCGGCGAGGAGAAGATCGATGAGCGGCTGCCGTTCGTGCGCGAGCTCGCACGCACCTTCGTGGGCGTGGATCCGGTTCACGAGCCCATCCCCGTGCGACCGGTGGTGCACTACGTGATGGGCGGAATCGACACCGACATCGACACGCGGACGCCCGTGGAGGGCGTGTACGCGGCGGGCGAGTGCGCCTGCGTGAGCCTCAATGGCGCGAACCGGCTCGGATCGAACTCGCTCACGGAGCTGCTCGTGTTCGGCGCGCGCGCCGGTCGCGCCGCGGCGGAGCGGGCACGGGACGCAAGCCGTCCGGATTCGGCTGACTGGCGGGCACGCGCGGCGGCATCGTTCGAACGTGCCGAGACACTGCGCGCACGAACCAGTGGCAGCGAGACCATCGCCGGCCTGCGCACGGAGCTGCACGCGCTGATGGAGAGCTGTGTCGGCATCTACCGCGACGCGGACATGCTGCAGCGCGCCTGCGACGGTATCGGGCGCCTGCGCGAGCGATACGGTGACCTGGCCATCCAGGACAGGAGCCGCGTCTTCAACACCGAGCTGATGTACGCGCTGGAGCTCGGCGCGATGATCGAGGTCGCCGAGGCAATGGCGCACGCGGCACGGCAACGACGCGAGTCCCGTGGCGCGCACCAGCGCCTGGACTTCGTCGATCGCGACGACGACCGGTTCCTCGCCCACAGCCTCGCACACCATGGCGGGGACGGCCCTCCACGGATCTCGACGAAGCCGGTGACGATCACCCGGTGGGAGCCCGCGGAACGGGTGTACGGAGGAACGGCGCAATGAGCGAGCGCATGGTCCGGATCGAGGTGCTGCGGTATCGACCGGAGACCGACGATGAGCCGACCTGGCAGGGCTACGATGTCCCGTGCCGGGACGACTGGGTGGTGCTCGATGCACTCAACCACATCAAGGACCACCTGGACGGCACGCTGAGCTATCGCTGGTCGTGTCACATGGCGGTGTGCGGCAGTTGCGGCGTGATGATCAACGGGGAGCCGAAGCTCGGCTGCAAGACGTTCCTCCGGGACTACCCCGACGGCGTGCGCATCGCGCCGCTGGAGAACCTCGCCATCGAGCGCGACCTGGTCGTGGACATGGCGGGCTTCGGCGACCGGCTGGCCGCAGTGCAGCCCTACCTCATGCCGCGCGGCGCGGCGCCGGCCGGCACCTACCGGCAGACCCCGGCGCAGCTGGACCGGTTCCAGCAGTACGCGATGTGCATCAACTGCCTGCTCTGCTACGCCGCCTGCCCGCAGGTCGGGCTCAATCCCGGCTACCTCGGACCGGCCGCACTCGCCCTCGCCCACCGCTACGACCTGGACTCGCGCGACGCGGGCCGCGACCGGCGCGCCGAGGTGACGGCCAGCGAGAACGGCGTCTGGGAATGCACCTTCGTTGGTGAGTGCTCCGCCGTGTGCCCGGAGTCGGTGGACCCGGCGGGCGCGATCCAGCAGATGAAGCTCGCCTGCAGCCTGGACTACGTCCTGCACCCGCTGCGCAAGGGAGCGTCCTCATGAACACCACGCGGCCCTACGTGCGCCCCGTCCCCTGGTACTGGTGGCTGCGCCGGCCAGCCTACGTGCGCTACATGCTGCGAGAGCTGACCTGTGTGCCGATCGGCGCGTGGTCCGGCTGGCTGGTGTACGGGCTCGTGTCCCTGGCGCGCGGTCCCGAGGCCTGGACCGGCTTCACCGATGGCCTGGCCTCCGCGCCCGGCATCGCGTTCCAGATCCTCGTGCTCGCGAGCGCCGCGTATCACGCCGTGACCTGGTTCAACCTCGCGCCACGCACCATGCCGTTGCGCCTCGGAGGCCGCCGTGTGCCAGCCGCCTGGATCACGCTCGGGCACTACGCCGTCGCGGCGGTCGTTGCCCTGGCCCTGCTGGTGATGGGGGTAGTCTGAGATGGCCCGTTCCCGCAAGCCCCTGCTCTGGCTGCCGTTTGCCGCCGGCGGAACCGTGGCCGCGCTGATCCTCCCGGGGCTGGTGCTCCTGACGCTGCTCGCGAGCCTCGGCCTCCTCCCGGCCGATGCCCTGTCGTACGAACGCGTGAACGCGGTGGTCGGGCACTGGGCGGGTGCGGCGGTGACGTTCGCGGTGGTGGCGACGATGCTCTGGCACGCCGCGCACCGCCTGCGCATGACGCTACAGGATCTCGGCGTGCGCGCCACGGCCACGCGGCGACTCACCGCACGGACCTGCTACGGGCTCGCCGCCGCGGCGACGCTGATGCTGGCCGCGGCACTGGTCGCCATCCAGTAAGCGACTGACCTCAGTCCGCCGTCCGGAGCAGCACGTTGCCCGGCGCCGCGCCACGCTCGACGAGCTCGTGCGCCTCGGCCGCGCGCTCGAGTGGCAGCGTTTCCGCGACCCGCGGTGCGAGCGCGCCGCGCTCGAGCAGCGCGGTCACGCCCGCAAGCCCGGAGTCGCGGTCCGCCCGCGCCAGGTTGTACACGATGAAGAACTGGAAGCCGACGTTGTTCACGATCGCCGGGAAGAACGGAATCGTGACCTCCGGCGCGTCGCTGCCGTAGGCCACGACCAGGCCGTCGCGCCGCACCGCCTGCAGGTCGAGCCCGATGTTGGCGGCCAGCGACACCTCGATCACGCGGTCGACCCCCTCGCCGTCGGTGAGCGCACCGATCCGTGCGGCGGCGTCGTCGCGGCGATAGTCGATGGTCTCGTCGGCGCCGCCCTCCGCCGCGATCGCAGCCTTTTCCGGCGAGCTGACCGTGGCCAGGATCAGCCCCGCCCCCGCGGCACGGGCGATCTGGATGGCGCTGTGCCCGACCGCGCCCGCCCCGCCCGCGACCAGTACCGTCTGCCCGCGCACGCCACCGTGGCAGTGCACCGCATGCCAGGCGGTGAGCGCGGGAATCCCGAGGCACGCACCGGCTTCGAACGATACGTCGTCCGGCAGGCGGACCGCCTGCTCCTGCGGCAGGACGACGTACTCCGCGGCCGTGCCAAGCGCCCGGCCCCACGCCGCATTCCAGGTCCATACCCGCTCGCCGACGCGGCCCGCGTCGACGCCCTCGCCCACGGCCTCGATCTCGCCCGCCCCGTCGCTGTGCGGCACGATCCGGGGAAACGGCAGGTCGCCGCTGCGCAGGCCGCCGCGCGTCTTCACGTCCGACGGATTCACGCCACTGCAGGCGAGGCGGACCCGTACCTCGCCCGGCGCCGGTTCGGGCGTCGGCAGCTCGCCGATCTGCAACACCTCGCGGGCCGGGCCCGTTCGCTCGTAATACGCAGCGCGCATGCGCGTCTCCCGGTTGGTGATCGGTCCGCGGTACAGGCCCCGGCGCGTGCCGCTGTCGAGGCACGTGAAGACGGCGACTTGCACCGGGCCCATGGGCAGCGACAATGACACTGTCCACACGAGGGAAAACCCCATGCCTGCCTACGTCATCGTCGACATCACGGTACACGATCGCGACCGGTACGAGGAATACAAGACGCTCGCGCCGCCGAGCATCGCGGCGTACGGAGGCAGGTACCTGGCCCGTGGCGGCAGGACGGAGGTGCTGGAAGGCACGGCGTCACCGAATCGGGTGGTCATTCTGGAGTTCCCGGGCATCGAGCGCGCGCGGGAATGGCTCGAATCGCCCGAGTACCGCGAAGCACGCGCGCTCCGGCACCAGGCGGCCACGACCAGCATGATCGTGGTGGAAGGGTTGTAGCCGGATCACCGACACGACGGTTCCCGCGCACGGTCCGCTGCGCTTCCACGGCACACATCCCGCGGTCACCGGCGCGGCGGCCGGCCGAACCCGCGTGTGCCCCGTTGACATCGATCAAGGCGAACCGTGTCCCCGCAGTCTACAGGGATAGGAGGGACCCCCGACCCGGATCCCGGGGAGGTGAGCGGTGAACCTGTACTATCTTCTCGCGATCGTGGCACTGCTGGCGACGATCGTGATTCTCGGGCGCGGGATCGTGTCGATGACACGCGGGCGCGACTCGGATTACGAGGCCAGCACGCGGCTGATGTTCGAGCGCGTGGAGTTCCAGGCCGCGACCGTCGTGCTGATCCTTGCCGGCGTCCTGTTCGCCTTCGGCTGGTTTTCGGGGACGGGCGTACCGCCTGCACGGGTGAACGTGAACCTCGGTGTGCTCTCCTCCGACGTGATGCGGCAACGCTACGGTCCGGATACACCGGAAGCCAGGGCGTACGGCGGCATTCCCGAACAACCGGATTCCTACCTCGTGACCGTCGCGCTCACGGATCGGTCCGATGGCACACGAATCGAGGACGCGACGGTCAATGCGTCCGTCGGGCCCCTGGGCCTGACCAGCACGGACAGGGTGCTGAAGCCGGCCAGCTTCGGCGGCGCGGTCACGTACGGCAACTACTTCCGCATGCCGGATACCGGCATCTACGAGATCGCGATCCGGGTGGCCCGGCGCGGGGTGACCGGAACCGACAACATCCGCCTCGAATACGATCGGGAGTAATCGCCATCGCAGCAAACACGCGTCGGAGGCCCGTGTTGCCGTTTCCGGATCCGCGGGCGTAGCATCGAGCCCGACGGACCCGGAGCCATTGCGTGGTCGATTCGCGGCGAGAAGGGATGAGCTCGCGCAGCAGCGAGCGGGCATTCATTCGCCACCCGGTCGAGGTCCCGATCGAGATCAGGAGCGTTCCGGGCGCGGCGGCTTCGCGGGTCGCCGACGTCAGCTTCGGCGGTCTGTCATTCACGTCCGAGCACCCGCTGGATCCCGCCACGAGCATCGAGATCCGCATCCCGGTAGTCGATGCCGGATTCCGCGCGCGGGCGTGCGTGGTCTGGTGTCGACCGGCCGCGCACGGTTTCCGGATCGGTGTTCGTTTCCTCGATGCACGGGATGCATTCCACACCCGCATGATCGAGCAGTTGTGCGCCATCGAAAGCTATCGCCGGAGCGTCCGCGAACGCGATGGGCGCTCGCTCACCGGCGAACAGGCCGCCCGCGAGTGGATCGAGCGTTTCGGTGAGGAGTTTCCGCGGCCCTGATCCCGCGGGTCGAGGCCACCGCGTGTGCGCATGCCGCACGACGCCGCGACCCCGTCTCACGCATGCTCGTCCCGGTCATCGAGCCGCGCGCGCAGTTCGGCGACCGCCTCTTCCAGCGCCGCGACGCGCGACTCGAGCGTGGCTGACGGGCCGGACGCGGGCGCCGGCCCGCCCCCCGGGGCGGGTTCGGAGCTCGCGGGCGCCGTGGCGTCGGTGGCCGCCGGCTCACCGAGCGCGCCGAGGCGGTGCCGGTACCGGGCCTCGCGCTTGCCGGGCTCGCGCGCCATGCGCTCGACCAGGGCCCCGTCCGCGCGTGCGGACAGGTCGGACAGCGTTGCCTCGATGGCATCGGTATCGGCGAACGGTGCCAGGCGCTGGGTTCGGCTGCGCAGCTCACCCGGCGTCTGCGGCCCGCGCAGCATCAGCACGCAGAGGATCGCGAGCCCCTCCGGCGTCACGTCCAGCGCGCTTGCGGGACCGCGCGCGAGCCGATGCTCGAACCGGTTGACACGCCCGCCGTAGGACGAGGCCTGCCGCACCAGCCCTCGCCGCGTGAGCGAGGTCACGGCCGAACGCACATCGGCCTCGGCCAGCGACATCACCGGATCGCGGTTGCTCTTCTGGTTGCATGCCTGCACGAGCGCGTTGATCGAGAGCGGATACTGATCCGGCGTCGTCGCCTCCTTCTCGATGAGGCAGCCGAGCACGCGAAGCTCCTCCCGGTCCAGGTCGCGGTCCATCGATCGACTCCTCTGCGGCGGGACCACTGCAATGACGTGCGCCGATGATACGTCAGTGGCAACCCCCGCGGCACGGCCGATGGCCGCGACCATGCGCCGGCGGTGCGCGGAGCCCGGGGGCATGGTGGCGCGCGATTTCGTGCGCAGGGGTTACGCGCGTTCGAATCGCCCGGTACGCTCGCCCTCTATTGCCGTCCACGGGACTCGGCGCCGGCCCGGCCGTGGCCGGATCGCCCCGCGCGACCAGGGAGAGCTCATGTTCGATCCACTGCACTCGACCGGAGTGCTGACGCTGTTCTTCGTCGCCAACGCGCTGTACTGCCTCTCCTACCTGGTACGCGACATCCTGTGGCTCCGCGCCATCGCGGTACTCGCCGCTCTGAGCACGTTTCCGTACTTCTACTTCCAGGCGGAACCGATGTACCTGGCGATCGCCTGGCAGGCGGCATTCCTGGTCATCAACCTCGCGCACGCGATCATCGTGTTCCGCGAGCGCATGCCCACACGGCTCACCGCGGAGCAGGGGCAACTCCACCGCTCGGTGTTCCCGCTGTTCACGCCGCGCCAGATGCTGCGCCTGCTCGACATCGCCGAATCGGACACGGCCGATCCGGGCGAGACGCTCATCCGGCAGGGCGAACCGGCCGGGCGGCTGGTGCTGGTCCTCGACGGTGCCGTGAAGGTCGCGAACGAGACCCGCGTGCGTGCCCACCTCGGTCAGGGGCAGTTCGCCGGGGAAATGAGCCTGATATCCGGGCGCCCGACCAGCGCCCACGCGGTTGCCACGGCACCGACACGCTACCTCGCCTGGAACGCAGCGAAGCTCGCGTCGCTGTGGCGACGCCATCCGCGCCTCAAGGGTCTGTTCGAATCGACGCTGAGCCTCGACATGGTGCACAAGCTCGCGGAGAGCGGCCAGGAAGTGCCGGACACGTAGAAAATCCCGCACAGCGGCTCGCGAGCTTGCACGAATCGTGTGCCGCCGCGGCCTTTCTGCTATTGTGCGCGCGGCTGATGCGCCCCGGTCGGCATCGAGCTTTCGCGGTTTCCCCCACGGGGCGTCCCGAAGTCCTTCATCTTGTCCCAGCCTGGACCGGACCCGGGCCAGCGGCATCGGCCGCGCACGGGCGGGCACTCCAGGAGCTACCTATGTCATTCGACGATCTCGGCCTTTCGGCCGCGCTGCTTCGTGCGGTCCGGGACCAGGGCTACGCGACACCGACGCCCGTGCAGGCCCAGTCCATCCCGGCGATTCTCTCCGGCGGCGACATCATGGCCGCCGCCCAGACGGGGACCGGCAAGACGGCCGGCTTCACCCTGCCCATGCTCGACCGGCTCATGCAGACGCGGCCGCCGGGCGCTGCCCGCCCCGTGCGCGCGCTGATCCTGACGCCGACCCGCGAACTGGCCGCGCAGGTGCAGGACAGCGTGAAGACGTACGGGCGCCACCTGCCGCTGAAGTCGGCGGTCGTGGTCGGCGGCGTGGGCATGGGCGGACAGGTGCAGGCACTGCGCCGTGGAGTGGACGTGCTCGTGGCGACGCCGGGGCGACTGCTGGACCATGTACGCCAGCGGTCGGTGGACCTGTCGCGGGTCGAGATCCTGGTGCTGGACGAAGCCGACCGCATGCTGGACATGGGCTTCATCCACGATATCCGGAAGGTGATCGCCGCGTTGCCGAAGAAGCGGCAGACTCTCCTGTTCTCCGCCACGTTCTCCGACGACATCCGCACGCTGGCGAGCGGCATGCTGGACCGGCCCACGTGGATCGAGGTCACGCCGCGCAACACGGCCGTCGAGACCGTCACCCAGACGGTGCATCCCGTGAGCCGCGACGGCAAGCGCGCGCTGCTCGCCAACCTGATCCGCGAGGGCGACTGGCGACAGGTGCTGGTCTTCACCCGCACGAAGCACGGCGCCGACCGCCTGGCGCGGCAGCTGGACCGCGACGGCCTCACGGCCGCCGCCATCCACGGGAACAAGAGCCAGGGGGCACGCACCGGGACGCTCGCCGGCTTCAAGCAGGGCCGGGTGCGTGTGCTGGTGGCCACGGACATCGCGGCCCGCGGCCTGGACATCGACCAGTTGCCGCACGTGGTCAACTTCGATCTGCCGCACGTGCCGGAGGACTACGTCCACCGGATCGGGCGCACCGGCCGAGCCGGCCGCGGGGGCCAGGCGCGCTCGCTGGTCTGCGCGGACGAGGCCAAGCTGCTGGCGGGGATCGAAAAGCTGCTCAAGCGCGATATCGAGCGGCAGGTCATCGCCGGATTCGAGCCGGAGCCGGGCGAGCGCGATCGGCTGCAGCGGCCCGCGGGGCGCCCGGAGTCGCGCAAGCCGGCGCCCGGGCGGCGTCGCCGGCGCAACGGCAACGCGGGCCGGCCGACCGCGCGCCAGGGCCGCTGAAGCGCCGGCGAACCCACGCCCGACACGCCGGTCCGCGTCAGCCCGCCAGTCGTTCGAGCATCGCGAACAGGCGGGCGATCTCGTCGTCGTTGACCGTGTGCCCCATGCCCGGATAGATCTGCTCGTCGACCTCCGCGCCGAGAGTGCGCAACGCGGTGGCCGTCTCGTGCACGCGCTCCAGCGGGATGTGATCGTCGATATCACTGCAGCCCAGCAGCACGGGCGTGCCCTCGAGGCTGCCCGGATACCCGAACCGGGTGCCGGGCGGACCGATCAGGCCGCCGCTCAGGGCGGCCACGGCGCCCCAGCGGCGTGCGTTGCGCGCCGCGAATTCGAGCGCGAGACATGCGCCCTGCGAAAAGCCGACCAGGGCGGTGCGCTCGGCCGGGATGCCCGCGCCCACGATCTCGTCCGCCAGCGCCGCCACCCGCTTCAGCGCCGAAGTGAGCCAGGGCTCGTTCTCCTCGATGGGCGCGATGAAACGATGCGGATACCAGGTACCGCCCGCGGCCTCCGGCGCAAGCCAGGCGACGCCGTCCAGGGGCAGGACTTCCAGCAGCGGCAGGATGCCGGCAGCCCCGGTCCCCCGTCCGTGCACGAGCACGACAGCGGCACGCGCCGAGTCGAGCGGCGGGCCGGCCGTGCGCAGAAGCTGGCCGGCGTGCGGATCGTCGTCGTTCATCGGTCGCCCCCGCCCGGCCGCGGAACCTCGATCGGATCCAGCGTGGCCTCGATCCGGGCGCGATACGGCTCGTGCGCCGCCGTCAGCTTGAGCTCGGTGCCGAGGGCGTCGACGTCCTCGTCGATCGTGAAGCCCGGCGGGTCGGTGGCGATCTCGAACAGGATCCCGCCCGGCTCGCGGAAGTAGACCGAGCGGAAGTAGAAGCGGTCGATCACGGGCGTTGGCTGGAGGCCGGCTTCCGAAAGCTGCTCCTGCAGACGCACCTGGGTGTCATCATCGGGCACGCGGAACGCGACGTGGTGCACCGTACCCGACCCTGGCCGCCCGGGCGGCGGGCTGGTCAGCAACTCGACCGTGCCGGCGCGCTCCGCGTCCTCGACGACATAGCGCGTGGCGTCGCCCTCGGACCCGGACTCCGTGTAGCCGAGCAACTCCGTGAGCACGCGCGCCGTGACCTCCGGCGCGGCACTCGCGAGCCGCACGCCGGAGAACGAGCGCACGGCATCCTCTTCGGGCACGGGGCCTTCGGGCCAGCCGGCCGCACTGGCCGCGTCGGCGTCCCCGACGAGCTCGATGACGAGACCGTCGGGGTCGACGAGCCGCAGGACCGGCACGCCGAACCGCGACTCCTCGCCCGCGACCGCGCAGCCACGGCGCTCGAGGCGCTGCGGCCAGCGCTCGAGTGCGGCGGCCGGCACGGAAAAACCGGTTGCGTACACCTGCCCACGCCCCGGCTGCCCGGCGGGCACGCCCTTGAACGGGAAGAAGGTCATCGCAGTGCCCGGGCTCCCGACCGTATCGCCGTAGTACAGGTGATAGGTCATCGGGTCATCCTGGTTGACCGTCTTCTTCACGAAGCGCAGGCCGAGCACACCGGCGTAGAAGTTCACGTTGACCTGCGGATCCCCCGCAACGGCCGTGACGTGGTGAATACCATGGACGCGCAAGGGGTTCATCGAGGCTGTCCTCCGGGCTGGATGCAGGCGCCGCCGGGAGACGGCACTGCGGGGCGCCGCGCGCGACGCGCGGGTGCGTGGTGACCATGCGCGCACCGTGTCCACTCGGAGTGGCAACGCGGCCATTCGGTTCCCGGCATCATACGACCTGGCGTCGGGGCTGCGACAGGGTGGGTCTCCGGAAACCTGCGCGCGGGGCGCGCGTCCCGGGGCCACACGCCGGCCCGCTCGAATTCCCCCGGGAACGCACGGATAATGCGGGCGATCCCTGGTTGCCGGGCCGGAATGAAACGCACCTCCCTGTACCGCGCGCACCCCGCGCGCATCGACATCCCGCTGCTGTCCGTCGCCGCCGTCGTGGCCCTGTATCTCGGGCTGACGGCCCCGCTGGTGCAATTCACCTCGCTGCTCAAGGACGATTTCCGGTACTCGGTCCTGTCGGGGCTGGCGCAGCTGTGGCTCTCGGGCAACTACGCGATCGTGAGCCTCGTGTTCCTGCTGTCCGTCGTGTTCCCGGGGGTGAAGCTGGCCGGCCTGCTCGCCATGTGGTTCACCCCGACGACCGCCGCCATGCGCCGCAGGTTGCTGCGCATCATCGCGCCGCTCGGCAAGTGGTCGATGCTCGACGTGCTGGTGGTGATCCTGTTCGCCGGCGCGGTCCGCCTCGGTATCGTCGCCCGCGCCACGACCCTGCACGGCGCGTACGTGTATGCGGGTGCCATCCTCCTGTCGATGGTCGCGGCCACGCTCATGGCGTCGCTCGTGCGGCCCCGCCTCCCGGCGGTGCGCCACCCGCGCCGCCGCTCGCTCGTTCTGCCCGTGGTGACCGCCGCGAGTGTCGCGCTGCTCGCCGCGGGCCTGTGGCTGCCGTTGATGGTCGTGGAGAAGTGGGTGTTCTGGCACCAGCAGTACTCGGTCGTCGCGGGGACCGCCCAGCTGCTGCGCTCGAACGACATCGCCCTGGCCCTGGGATTCGCCCTGTTCGTGATCGTGCTGCCGGTGCTCGTGAGCCTGTCGCAGCTCGTCCTGGCGCTCGTCCAGCTGACCGGGCGGGGTGGCGGTCGCATGCTCGATTGGCTGCTCGAGTTCGACCGCTGGGCCATGCTCGACGTGTTCGCCCTGGCGCTGTTCGTCGCCGGACTGCGGCTGGCGAGCTGGACCGAGCTCTCACCACGGCCCGGTCTCTGGTGCCTGATCGGGGCGCTCGTACTGTCGAGCACCTGCTCCCTTTGGCTGCGGCGACTGTACCGGCCGGCCGTGGCACCCGGCTGATCCGGCGTGGCCGATGCCGGCGCTCGAATGAGGCGGGCGCGCGGGCGCCTACGGCCAGGCCGTGGCGTGCTCCTCGAACCCGGCGCGTTGCGGCGGCACCAGGCAGAACCGATGGCCCGTGGGCGCTTCCATCACGAGCCAGTCCCGGATGCGCGCGACGCGCTGCGCGCCGAGGCTCTCCAGGCGCGTGGCCTCGGCCTCGATGTCGTCCGTCTCGATGTCGAGGTGCACGCGACTCGGGTGGTCGACGTTCTGCAGGAGCATGAGCACCTCGCCCGGAGGCGACGCCAGGCTGCGGTAGTTGGCGTTGCCGGGGTCTTCCGGATCGCGGCGGGCCGCGTACCCGAACGCCCCGCTCCAGAACACTCCGGCATCGTCCAGATCCACATCCTGGCAATCGATGACGATGCCCCCGAGGCGACTCTTGTGCATGGTCGGGCTCCCCCCGCGCCCGGCGGAATGTGCCGGACACCGTCCAGTATAGGAAAACCGCGAGCGGCGAGGCACGATCGTCGGCCACAGCCGGCCGTCAGTCGGACTGGATGTACTTGCCCTGCTGCGACTCGCGGACGTATTTCTCGATCAGGCCCCGCCCGCGCAGCTTCGCAAGCCCGTCGTTGAATGCCTTCACCATGAAGCGGTTGCCGTGCACCGCCTTCGAGAACAGCAGGTGGAACACGGCCGTCTGCACGGGCCTCGGGTCGCTCGTGACCCGTGCCGCCCGGTCGGAATCGAACTCGGTATTGAGGATCGAGTAGCCGACGGCCTTCGTCATCGGGAAGACGTCGATGCGGCCGCGCAGGAGCTTCTGGAAGTTCTGCTTGTCGGAGTTCACGTACTCGACGTCGATCGTGCCGTTCCCGGCGGCCCGGTCGAACGCGTCACCATAGCCGTACCCGCGCGTCGCGCCTACGGTGTATCCCTCCAGATCGCTCATGTCGGCCCAGTGGAAGTCCGTCTTCTTCAGATGGAAGAAGACCTTCCTCGCGGTGAGCACGGGATCGCTGAACAGTACCTCGCCCTCGCGTTTCGGCGTGCGCGTCCAGATTGCGGTCGCGTCCTGGTCGCCCTGCAGCGTCTCCAGGTAGGCGCGCTTCCACGGATAGAACCGATATCGGACCTTGACGCCGACCGCCGCGAACGCCTCGGTCACGATGCGTGCGGCCAGCCCGTAGTGTTCCAGGTGGCGGGAGACGAACGGTGGCCACTCGCCGATCGCGACGCGCATGACGGGCGCGTCGTCGCCGCTGCCGCCCGCCGCGTGGACGGACATCGACAACAGGCACGCAGCCAGGATGCCCAGCAGGTGTTTCGACATTGCGCGGCCCCTCTTGCCCGTGGCGCCGTGCGCGGCCACGGCTCACGGGGCGGCACGCCGGTCGGGTTGCCGCGCAAATATGCGGGCGCTCGCCGGATGCGGGCAAATTACGGGTTGCCGCCCTGAGCCCAACGTCGGCTAATAGGGGGTGCGCGCGTCGGGAACCACGGGTGCGCCCGGGGACGGACCGCGGGCGGTGCGAGCGACCGCGTGCGCGATCATTCGTCGCCGAGGAGCACGCGACGGACCGCCTCGTGCCAGCCGCGTGTGCGCCGGTCCCGTTCGTGCTCGTCGATCGACGGCTCGAAACGGGCATCGAGCACCCAGTGGTCGCGCACCTCGTCGAGCGAGCCCCATATCCCCTGGCCGAGGCCGGCGAGATAGGTGGCGCCGAGCGCCGTCGTCTCGGTCTCGCGCGGACGTTCCACGGGCAGGCCCACGAGATCGGCCAGGCGTTGCAGCAGCCAGTCGTTCACCACCATGCCGCCGTCGACGCGCAGCCCCCGCAGCGGCGTCCGGGCATCGGCCGACATCGCGACGACGAGATCGTGGGTCTGGTAGCACACCGACTCGAGTGCGGCGCGGGCGATCTCCGGTACCCCCGTATCGCGCGTCAGCCCGAGGATCGCGCCGCGCGCATCCGGGGCCCAGTAGGGCGCGCCCAGGCCGGTGAATGCGGGCACGAGGTAAACGTCGTCATCGGTGCGCGCGCGGCGTGCCTGGTCCTCGCTGTCGCCCGCGGTGGCGAGAACGCCCAATTGATCGCGCAGCCACTGGATCGTGCCGCCGGCCATGAAGATCGCGCCCTCGAGCGCGTAGGTCGGGCGACCGTCGATGCGATACGCGAGCGTGGTCAACAGCCGGTTGGCCGAGTGCACCGGCCGGTCGCCCGTGTTCATCAGCGCGAAGCAGCCGGTGCCGTAGGTGCTCTTGACCGTGCCGGGCGCGAAGCAGGTCTGGCCGACGACCGCCGCATGCTGGTCACCGGCCACGCCGCGGATCGGCAATGCGCGCCCGAACAGGCCCGGTTCGGTCATCCCGAAATCGGCGGCCGAGTCCCGCACGTCCGGCAGCAAGGCGCGCGGCACGTCGAACAGCCCCAGCAACTCGTCGTCCCAGTCCTGCGCGTGGATGTCGAACAGCAGCGTACGCGCCGCGTTGGTCGCGTCCGTGGCATGGACGCGGCCCCCGGTGAGGTTCCAGATCAGCCAGGAGTCGACCGTGCCGAAGGCCAGCCGGCCCGCGGCGGCCCGCTCGCGGGCGCCCTCGACGTGATCGAGGATCCAGCGGACCTTGGTCCCCGAGAAGTACGGGTCGAGCAGCAGCCCCGTGCGGGCCGTCACGGCCGCCTCGTGCCCCGCCGCCTTCAACCCGGCGCAGAAGGCGGCGGTGCGGCGGTCCTGCCATACGATGGCCGCGTGGACCGGCTGTCCCGTTTCCCGGTCCCAGACGATGGTCGTCTCGCGCTGGTTGGTGATGCCGATGGCGACGACCCGGCCGCCGTCACCCTCGGCCCGTGTCATGGCCTCCCGGGCGACACGCAGCGTCGACTGCAGCAGGTCCCCGGGGTCGTGCTCGACCCAGCCGCCAGCGGGATAGTGCTGCGTGAACTCCTCCTGCGCAGTGGCGACGGCACGACCGTCCAGGTCGTGCACGATGGCGCGCGAACTCGTCGTGCCCTGGTCGATGGCCAGTATCCTTTCCCGCATGCCGATTACTCCAGGAATTCGCGCACCGCGACGAGGCCATCATTGATTCGCCGCCGGCGATGTCAAGTGCGGCCGGTCCCCGCCCGGCACGAATGGCCGCTTCCTCCGAGGGCGCACGCTGGTAGTGTTGTGCCCCGCGGCGCACGTGTCGGCGGTACCGGCCGCAGGCTCACCACAAGCGGAACGGAATGAGCGAATACCAGGAATGTGACCTGCTCGTCGTCGGCGGCGGCATCAATGGCGCGGGCATTGCCCGGGATGCAGCGGGACGCGGTCTCCGCGTGGTGCTGTGCGAGCAGGCGGATCTCGCGAACTACACGTCGTCGGCGAGCACGAAGCTGATCCACGGCGGCCTGCGCTACCTGGAGTACGGGGAATTCCTGCTCGTGCGCAAGGCCCTGCGGGAGCGGACGGCGCTGCTCGGCATCGCGCCGCACATCATCTGGCCGCTTCGCTTCGTGATGCCGCACGTGCGCGAGCTGCGTCCGGCCTGGATGATCCGTGCGGGCCTGTTCCTCTACGACCACCTCGGTGGGCGGCACGATGCGCTGCCGTCCTCGCACGGCATCGATCTGCGCCGTCACCCGGCGGGCGCGCCCCTGGACACGTCGCTGCACAGGGGCTTCGTCTACTCCGACTGCTGGGTCCAGGACGCCCGGCTGGTCGTGCTCAACGCGATGGATGCCGCCCGGCTCGGCGCGCGCGTGTGGCCGCGCACGCGCTGCGTCGCAGCCCGGCGCGATCCGGCCGGCTGGTCCGCGCGCCTGCGGTCGACGGTCGACGAATCCGAGCGCGAGGTGCGTGCCCGTGCCCTCGTGAACGCCGCGGGGCCATGGGTATCGCGGTTTCTCGACGACACGGTGCACGCGCACGGCGAGCGCGGCGTGCGGCTCGTCAAGGGCAGCCACATCGTCGTGCCGCGGCTCTTCGCACACGAGTACGCGTACGTCTTCCAGCACACCGACGGTCGCGTGATCTTCGCGATCCCCTATGAGCGCGACTTCACGCTGATCGGGACGACCGACGTGGCGTTCGAGGGCGATCCGGCCGCCGCGACCACCGGTGCCGATGAGGTCGAATACCTCTGTGACGCGGTCAACCGCTACTTCGCGAGGCCGCTTCGACCCGCCGATGTCGTCTGGACCTACGCCGGAGTGCGTCCCCTGTATGACGAGGAAGCCGGCGGCAATGCCTCCTCGATCAGCCGCGACTACGCACTGCACCTGGATACGCATGGTGCGCCGCTGCTGACCGTGCTCGGCGGCAAGCTCACGACGTACCGCACGCTCGCCGGCGAGGCCTGCGACCGGCTGGCGCCGATGCTGGGCTGCGGCACCCGCGACTGGACCGCAACCGCGGCGCTGCCCGGCGGCGACTTGCCCGGCGGCGATTTCAACGGATTCCTGGCGGACGTCCGCCGGCGCTGGCCATGGCTTCCGGAGGCGATGGCATGGCGTCTCGCACGCAACTACGGCACCCGCGTCGAGGCAATCCTCGGCGACGCCGACGGCCTGGACGACCTCGGGGAAACCTTCGGTGCGGACCTCTACGAGGCGGAGCTCGAGTACCTGGTTCGGCATGAGTGGGCCATGACCGCCGAGGACGCACTCTGGCGCCGCGGCAAGCTCGGCCTCGTGCTCGCCCCCGACGCGGTCACCCGCGTGGAACGCTGGATGGCCGGACGCACGACCGGCACGCCGTGAACCGGCTCCCCACGGCCCGTCCCGGATCAGGCAGCGACGCCCGGCCCGGTGCCGTTCAGCGCTCGTCCCGGCTCGCGCACGCGATGCACAGCAGCAAGGTCGGGTCGAACGCGAGACGCCGCGGGTCGATGTCCTCGTCGCAGCGCACGCACAGGCCGTAGGCACCGGTCTCGATACGTCCGAGCGCGGCCTCGCAGCGGCGCAGCGCCGCGCGGCGGCGGCGCTGCGTTTCCAGCGTCATCGCCTGGGCACTCAGGGCATCCATGCGCGACAGGCGGCCCTGCCGCTGCTGATCCAGCTCGACCGTATCCGCATCCGCGTTGCCGGCCTGCTCGGAGGCCCGGAGCTCCGCGCGCAGCTGCAGCAGCTTGCGGCGGAAATGCTCGCGGTCAATGTCGCCTTCGCTCACGTCCGTCCCTTCCGTATCGCGGTCGATTGCAGTATCCCACACGCCCGGCGGCCATGAATCGCCGCGCGGCGGACACGTCGCGCGAATGGAGCGCGAGACCGGAACCCCGGTCCCGGCCGCCCTGCCGACAGCCGGTGGCCCGTCGTCGTGGATGCCCACCGCGGCGGGCACGGGAACCGTCGCGGGCTTGACCCCGATCAAGGGTCCCCCGGCATCGGCACAGTACCTTGTGGCCAGGACGCGCGCCCGCAGCGCGGGGCCACGTGGCGAGGTGACGGGCCATGGCGACGAACGATCCCCTGTACGAGGAGGCCGTTGCCCGCCTGCGAGCCCTCTTCGACGAGGCGCGCAGCCGCGGCCTGGACGAACCGTACGCCGCCTCCCTGGCCACCGCGGACCGTTCCGGGCATCCGTCCGTGCGCACGATCACGATCGCCGCGATCGAGGACGCGGGACCGCTGTTCTTCATCGACGCGCGCAGCGGCAAGGGCCGCCAGATCGCGGACAACCCGCGCGCCGCGCTTTGCTTCTTCTGGCCGGGACTGCACTACCAGGTGATTGTCGAGGGCGATGCAGCCCCGGTGGACGACGAAACCGCCGACCGCCACTGGGGCCGGCGTCCGCGCGACAGCCAGATCGCCGCCTGGGCCAGCGAGCTGGACGCGGCGGCCACACCCACCGGGACCACCGACGCCAGCGTCGCGGCGGCACGCCAGCAGTTCGCGTGGGATTCGGCGCCGTGCCCGCCGAACTGGCAGGGCATCCGGGTGAGTCCGACCTCGTTCAGCTTCTGGAAGATGGGCTGGCGTCGCCTGGACGCGCGCGAACGCTACTCACGTGACGAGGCGGGCACGTGGCGCAAGGCTCGCATCCGGCCCTTCACCTAGGGAAGCGCGGAACCCGCGCGGTCCGCGCCACGGCGCCGGGGTTTCCCGATCGTTCCGCTCACGTGGTTGCCACCCGGCTCGGGTCGCGATCGACGGGATCACCTCGCCGTGCCACGCAGGCGCTGCGGCCTGCAGTTCTCGGACGGCGCCCGCGTGCCGTCTCTCGCGGCTCGTCCGCATCGCTTTGCGGAGCCGACGCACATCGCGGGCATCGACGCGCCCCGCAACGCTTCCCCGACCGATGAGCCGCGCCCGATTCCGTTTCCACGAGGAGCTGAACGACTTCCTGCCGCCGGAACGGCGCAAGGTTGCATTCGACTACGTGTTCGACCGGCGCGCGTCCATCAAGGATGTCATCGAGGCGCTCGGCGTTCCCCATCCCGAAGTCGAGCTGATCCTGGCGAATGGCGCGTCGGTGGGCTTCGACTACATCCTGCGCGATGGCGATCGCATTGCCGTGTACCCCGTATTCGAGGCCTTCGACATCTCCCCGGCGCTCGCGGTGCGACCGGCGCCACTGCGCACGATCCGTTTCGTGCTCGATGCACAGCTGGGCACGCTGGCGCGCTATCTGCGCATCTGCGGTTTCGATACGCTCTATCGCAACGACTACACGGATGCACGAATCGCCGACATCTCCGCGGGCGAACAGCGGATACTGCTCACGCGCGACCGGGACGTACTCAAGCGACGGATCGTGACCCACGGCCATTTCGTGCGCAGTGTCGATCCGCGCGTGCAGCTCGTGGACGTCATCCGCCGTTTCGACCTCGGTCGTGCCATCTCGCCGTTCACGCGCTGCCCGCACTGCAACGGCATGCTCCGCGCGACCGACAAGGAGCGGATCGCCGATCGCCTGGAGCCCCTGACGCGCCGGTATTACGAGACGTTCCGGATCTGCGCGGCGTGCGAGCACGTCTACTGGCGGGGCAGCCACTTCCACGGCATCGAGCGCCTGATCGCCCACGCGCGCGGGGACGCCACCATCGATCCCGCGGCCCCGTTCGCCATTGCGCCGCGCGTCCCGCTGCGCGAGGCTGCGCCCATGCGCATCGAGCCCGTCGACGACGAGATCTGGCTGGCGGAAGGGGCCGTCGTTTCCTTCTACGGCTTCCCCTACCCCACGCGCATGGTGCTCGTGCGCATCGGTGGTGACGCGCTGTGGGTGTGGTCGCCCATCGCGCTCGATGGGCGACTGCGCGCGGAAGTCGATGCCCTCGGCACGGTGCGATGGCTGGTCAGCCCCAACTGCCTGCACCACCTGTACCTCCAGGACTGGTGCCGGGCCTATCCCGCCGCGGAGCTCTGGGCGCCGCGGTCGGTCACGCGCAAGCGCAGCGACCTTACCTTCTCCGGCATCCTCGAGGAACGGCCGCCCGATGCGTGGGAGGACGACATCGACCAGGCCTGGTTCCGCGGCTCGGTGTTCATCGACGAGATGGCGTTCTTTCACCGGCCGTCGCGCACCGCAATCTTCGCCGACCTCACGGAGAACTTCGCAGACGATTTCCTGGCACAGCACTGGAGCCGCTGGCAGCGCTGGATCGCAAGGCTCTGGAAGATCACGACGGGGTACGGCTATGCCCCGCTCGAGTACCGCCTTTCGTTCGTACGCCGCGCCCGCGCCCGGGCGGCGTTGCGCAAGGTACTCGCATGGAACCCGGAGCGGGTGATCATGGCGCACGGCGAGTGGCAGCGGACCGACGGCCGCCAGTACCTCGAGCGGGCCTTCGCATGGCTCTCGCGAAGCTGATGCCCGTGCCATCAGCCGGCGGCGCCTGAACCCGCCGAACGGGGTTCAGTGGCTGCACGGTGAGCGGCGCCGCCAGGCGGGATAATACCGACCCCCGCGCGCCGAGCTCGACGACCACGCGCGGGGATGGTCGAGCGCGGCACGCGCGGGAAGTACCGCGCGCGCTGGCAGGGGACCCGACGGACGGGCGCGGTACGGACGTCAGAGGATCGTGGTCAGCACCAGCATCCATTTCGGCAGCGGCGTGCCGGTAATGCCGTAGCCGATGAAGATCACCGTGAACACGATTGCCAGTACGAAGACGGCCAGCGCGGCCTGCTGCCGACGCGTGCTGCCCTGGGACATTTCACTCATTCGCCTTCCTGTATATCGCCGGTGCGGGGCATTCCGCGCCGGCCCGATCACGACATGGTACCCGCCCGGCGGGTGCGGCGCCCACCGGGCACGGGTCGCGCCAACCGGAGGACGGCCCCTCAGGCCTTGAGCCGATAGCCGGTGCGGAAGATCCAGAACACCGTGGCCAGGCACAGTGCCAGGAACACGCTCACCATGACGAGGCTCACCCCCACATTGACATCCGCGAGGTCGTAGAAGCTCCAGCGGAAGCCGCTCACGAGGTAGACCACCGGGTTGAACAGCGTCACGGTCTGCCAGAATGGCGGCAGCATGCCGATCGAGTAGAACGTGCCGCCGAGAAAGGTCAGCGGCGTGATGATCAGCAGCGGCACGAACTGCAGCTTCTCGAAGTTGTCCGCCCAGATGCCGATGATGAAACCCAGCAGGCTGAACGTGACCGCCGTGAGCACGAGGAACAGCAGCATCCACAGCGGGTGCGCGATCTGCACCTTCACGAAGAGGCTCGCGGTGGCCAGGATGATGAGTCCGAGAACGGACGATTTCGTCGCCGCCGCGCCCACGTAGCCGAGCACGATCTCGAACGAGGAGACCGGCGCCGACAGGATCTCGTAGATCGTGCCCGTGAAGCGGGGAAAATAGATCGCGAACGACGCGTTCGACACGCTCTGCGTGAGCAGCATCAGCATGATCAGCCCGGGCACGATGAACGACCCGTAGCTCACGCCCTCGACCTGGCTGATGCGCGAGCCGATCGCGGCCCCGAATACCACGAAGTACAGCGACGTCGAGATCACCGGCGCGACCAGGCTCTGCAGCAGCGTGCGGCCCGTGCGTGCCATCTCGAAGGCGTAGATGGCGCGTACGCCGTAGACGTTCATTTCCCCTCCTGCACCAGGCTCACGAAGATCTCCTCGAGCGAGCTCTGGTCCGTGCGCAGATCCGTGAAGTGGATGCCGGCCTCGCGCAGCTCGGTGAGCAGCGCGGTGATGCCGGTGCGTTCGCCCTGCGTGTCGTACGTGTAGGTCAGCTCCTGGCCGTTCGCCGACAGCGCCAGGTTACGCCCGGCCAGTGCCGGCGGAATGCGCTCGATCGGCTCCTGCAACTGCAGCGTCAGGCGCTTGCGGCCGAGCTCGTGCATCAGCGCGTTCTTCTCGTCGACGACGACCAGGCGCCCGCGGTTGATCACGCCGACCCGGTCGGCCATGAGCTCGGCCTCCTCGATGTAGTGCGTCGTCAGGATGACCGTCACGCCGGTTGCCCGCAGCAGGCGGATGACTTCCCACATGTCGCGCCGAAGCTCGACGTCGACACCGGCGGTCGGCTCGTCGAGGAACAGCACCCGCGGCTCGTGCGACAGCGCCTTGGCGATCATCACGCGACGCTTCATGCCGCCCGACAGCGTCATGATCCGATCGTTGCGCTTGTCCCACAGCGCCAGGTCGCGCAGGACCTTCTCGACGTGACCGGGGTTGCGCGCCTTGCCGAACAGGCCGCGGCTGAAGCTCACGGTATTCCACACGCTCTCGAAGGCATCGGTGGTCAGCTCCTGCGGCACGAGGCCGATGCGTGAACGCGTCTCGCGGTACGCCGTCACGGTGTCGTATCCGTCGACGAGCACCTGCCCGGCACTCGCGTTCACGATGCCGCAGACGATGCTGATCAGCGTGGTCTTGCCGGCGCCGTTGGGACCCAGCAGCGCGAAGATCTCGCCACGACGGATCTCGAGGTCGACGTCCTCGAGGGCCCGAAAGCCGGTCGCGTAGGTCTTCGAGAGGCCGGAGATCCGGACGACCGCGTCCGCGGCGGCGGTGTCCGGCTGCGCGCCGGCGCGCGCCCCCTGCGGCTCCGGCACGGGCTCGCGCCGTTCGGCGCGGGTATGCGTGTCCATCCATGCTCCAGTGCGCGAATGGACCACCCGGGCGGGCGGTCGATGTGCGGAAGTCTACAGGACGAGGAAACCGCCGGGGCGGCGTCCGGCGCTCCGCCCTGCACGCTCAGGGTGCGGCGGGCGCGAATCGCACGGCGTGGATCGGCGGCAGGTGCGCCGAGAGGCACTGCCAGTGGTCGCCGGCGTCCTCGGAGACGAACAGGGACCCCGTGGTACTGCCGAACGCGAGCGACTCGCCGGTGGCGTCGACGTCGAGGCCGTGACGGTACACGAGGTCGTAGGCGTGCTCCGCGGGCAGGCCGTGCGACAAGGTCTCGAAGCCGCGCCCCCCGTCGCGCGTCCGGTTGACCACGAGGCGACCATTCACCGCCATGCGGCGCTGATCCTTTTCCGCGGGCAGGAACCAGGCCGTATCGGGATCCGCCGGGTGCACCGCCACCGCGAACCCGAACGCCGAAGGGGACACGTCGCCGAGCTCGGTCCAGTGCCTGCCGCCATCGGTCGAGCGAAATATGCCGTTGTGGTGCTGGGCCCAGAGCACGTCCGCGGACGCGGCGCTCTGCACGAGCCGGTGCACGTCCTGGACCGCCGGATCCGCGGCCTGCTCCGGCGGCATGAACTCGGCGCGCCAGCCTTCCCCGAGACAGTCCCAGGTCACGCCGGCATCGCGCGATTCCCACACCCCGCCGCAGGAGACGGCAATGCGCACGCACGTCGCGTCGTTCGGATCGAGGCACACGGAGTGGATGCCGGGGTAGTCGGCGCCGCCGCCGAACCAGCGCCGCCGCAGCGGGTGGTTCCAGAGTCCCTCGATGCGCGCCCAGCGGTCGCCGCCATCGTCGGAATGGAACAGGCCACCGGGAATCGTGCCGCACCAGATTCCGCCGGGCCGGTCCGGGTGATCGGCTTCGAGACACCAGATCCGCAGGAGGCTGTGCGGTATGACCCGGCCGTGCATGTCCACCCAGTCCTCCTCGTCATCCGCCTTCGGTGGGTAGCGCGGCGCCTCGATCTCCTGCCAGTTCGCACCACCGTCGGTCGAACGGTGCAGCTTGGCACCGAAATGACCGTGATCGAGGCCGGCGTACAACGCGCCCGTGCCCGGGTGCTCCAGCACGGCCGAGCAGTTGTCACCGCGGAAATCCAGGCCCGCGATGCGCCACCCGCGGTCGCGCACGACCGTGAACAGCCCCTTGCGTGTCGCCACGTACAGCTTGTGTGTCCCGGTCATGGTTGTCAGCCTCCACTCAGCGCCTGCATGACGAGAATCTCCGCGCGATCGGTCACCGGGTCGGAGAGCCGCTCGCGGTCGCGGACGGCCGTGCCATCGACGAACACGACCATGTGCGGGCGCAGCCCGCCCGCGTCGTCCAGGATGTAACGCTCGAGCCGCGGCTGCGCGGCAAACGCGTACTCGAGCGCCTCGCGCACGGTCGTGCCCGCGACGTCCATCGGAGGGCATGACACGTGGCGCTGGAGGTTCGGCGTGAAGGCGACGCGGGGCATGGCTGTGTGCACGTTCCGGCGGACCGGGAACGCGGCTCCGGTTGAACCGACAGTACCGATAGTAGACCTTTCCTAGGCGCCGAGGGCCGCGCGTGCGCCCACGTACAGCAGCCGCAGCGCCAGCAGCGTGAGCAGGGCCGTGAGCGAATGACGGAACAGCCTGTCGTCCATGCGCCCGAGGACGAGGCGCCCGAGGACCGTACCGGCGAAGCCGCAGGCCAGCATGCCGGCGAGGAACGCCAGGTACGGTCCGAAGGCGAATCCGAGCAGTCCGAACACCACGATCTTCAGGCCGTGCTGCGTCACCATGCACGCCGAGAACGTTGCCATGTGGCGGAAGCGATCGAGGCGCAGGGCGCGCAGGAAGGCGGCCACGAACGGGCCGGTGGCACCGACGAACAGGGTGAGCACGCTGGTGACCGCGCCGCCGATGCCCACGCGCCACACCGATCCATGTTGCATGCGCGGCATCGGGCCCCAGCACGACCACAGGATGAAGGCGCCGAGCGCCAGCTCGAGCCAGGCCTGCGGCAGGCGCACCAGCAGTTGCGAGCCCAGTCCCGCGCCGACGACGCCACCCGCCGCGAAGGCCAGCAGCACCGGCCAGCGAATGTGCCGCCACAGGAGTGCCGTGCGTCCGACGTTGGAACCCGCCTGCACCACGCCGTGCAGGGGAATGACCGCTGTCACGGGCATGAACAGGGTCATCACGCCGAGCAGCATCACGCCCCCGCCAACGCCGAAGGCGGCCGTGATGAACGAGCCGAGCGTGCTGGCGCCGAGCAGCAGGGTCGTGCCCCAGCCGGACACGCCGGGTGGAACGAGCGCGGTCGCAACGTCGATCAAGGGGAATCGCCGTGGTCGTGGTGGCGGGCAGACGACTGGAGCCCGGCGCCCCGCGACAGCCCGGTCACTGCAGGTCGAGCTCCGGGTATCGGCGGAAGATGCCGTCTTCGTTGAACGGGACGCGCCGCCCCGAGGCCAGGTAGGCCGCGATCCGCGGCCGCGCGCGAACCCGATCGTGCAATGCGACGACTCCCGGACAGCCGGCCTCCACCCGCGCCATGGCCCGCGGGAACGCGTACCGGAGGCCATCGACCACCTGGAACAGCGACAGGTCCGCGTACGTGATGGCGCCCCCGGCGAGCCAGGGTTCGTCGCCGGGACGCGAGGCCAGCAGGCGCTCGAAGTACCGCATGAATTTCGGCAGTCGCTGATCGAGGAACACCCGTGAACGGCGCGCGGCCTCGGGCTTCTGTTCGTCGTAGTAAAGCGACGCCCCCAGCGGGTGATGCGTATCGTGGATCTCGTCGACCCAGTCTGCGAGCGTGAGCTGCAGCTGGTTGGTCCAGAGGCGCCCGACCTCGTCGTCCGGCGCCAGCCCGTGACGTGCACCGAGGTACAGGAGGACGTTCGCCGTCTGCGCGATCACGCGCTCGCCATCGCGCAGCACCGGCGGCGCGAAGGGCGGGTACGCGGTGTCCCCGTCGAGGACCGCGGAGATGGCCCTGAAATCGGGGCCGTCGCGGCCGCGCGCGACGTCTTCGCAGGCGACGCCCGCCTCCTCCAGCGCCAGGCGCACAAATTCGCCCCGGCCCTGGATGGTCGGCCAGTAATACAGTGCGTACGTCATGGGTATCCACTCCCCGCGGCGCCGGGCGCACCGACCGTCGTCGCAATGACCCGGGCGGCCGGACCCTGTCGCGCCCGCTCGTTCGACCTGTCGCGGCGGGATTGCGGCGCCGGTCGGCGTTGTGCCTGGTCCGTCACCGCAATCCCGCCCCGACAGGATACGACGCGCTTGCGGGACGGAACACCAGGGAAGGTCCGATCAATCCATTGCAGGCGCGCCCCGTGGAGCTCGGCCGATCCCGGCGCCCGGCGGAGTTGCGACACCCGCCCGGGATGCCAAAATCGACCCGAGCGCGGTCGCAAAAGGCCCCCGAATCTTCGCTATCGCAGCGCGCCACGCAGCCGCTGCAGCAGGCCCCGGGCCTTCGACCGCTCCATGATCACGATGAGCGCGCCCGAGATCCAGACGCCGCAGGCCATCCCGAACAGCAGCCCACCGTCGTCGAAGACCACGACACCCAGTGGCGAAAAGAGGTGGAAGACGATGGCGCCGGTCATGATGCAGACCGCGAGCGCGGCGCCGGCGGGCCGCAGCATCGGCACGAACAGGAGCGTGGAGGCGAGCAGCTCGCCGAGCCCGATGATGTAGCGGCCCACGGGTTCGAACCAGGACAGCCCGAGCCATCCGCCCACGGTCGAGAAGATGTAGATCGATTCGGGCGCGCCGGTGAACTTGTAGAACAGGGACTGGATGAACACGAAGGCGATGTAGATGGCGAGCACCCAGGGCAACGCACGGCGTACGGTATTCATGGTTGTTATCTCCTCTGCGCGTCAACGCACCCACCCGCGGCGCACGGGTGCGCCCGTTCCGGAACGGCGGCGGGGGCCGGGCCCCGCGATCCGGGATTGTTACCGGTCCGGGCCCTGACGGTACAGTATTGCCGCATGCGCTTTCTGCTCTTGATCCTGCTGCTCGCGGCGAGCGGCCCGGCGCTCGCCGGCGCCACGCCCGCATCGATGAAGACCGACCGCGCCTGGGAACGCCTGCCGGCACCGGGCGACGACAGCGGCCGGGGCACGCTCGCGGCGGCGGCGCGGGCCCTGCGTGGCTGGACGATTCACCTGGCGGGTGTCGACGTCGACGGCGGCACCCTGGACGCGCTCGGCCGCACCCCGCCGGACGAGCCCCTGGTGCGGACTGTGCGCGAGCGCCTGGGCCGGCCGGTGGACCTCCCGGACTTCCTGTACTTCCTCGACGACCTCGTGGCCGCGGGCACGCGGGAGATCCCGCGACGCGAGGTGTGGGTCCCATCCGGCCGGGCCCGCAGCGCCGGCATCCTCCTGCATCCGGACGACGTGTACGGCGACACGCCGCGGCTCTATGGCGGTCCGCGCCTCGCGCTCTATCCCTCGCCACGGCCGGCGGACCTGGTCCCCGCCGACGACGGTGATCGACTCGGGCCGCGCTGGACCGCGCGCTACGAGAACCCGTACACGGAGGACAGCATGCTCGCGGCGCTGCGCCGCATGCATCACGCCGCTTTCGCGCGTCGCCTGCGCGACCTGCTCGCCCAGTGCCGGGCCCAGGGCGCCGCGGCGTACCTCTACTCGACCGTGCGCAATCCCGAGCGCGGGTACCTGATGTACGGTGCCTTCATCCTCTCGCGCGCGAAGACCGCGAGCCAGGTCACACAGCGCGTGCGCAAGCTCGAGCGCCTGGACCGGACCTGGGGTCTCGGCATTCCCATCCGCTGGCGCGATCCGGACGGCTGGCGCGCCACGGTCGCGGCGGCCAGGGCGATGGCGGGTGCGTACAACGTCGTGTACGCCACGCAATGGGGCGCGCGTCACTCGAACCACTACCAGGGGATCGCCGCGGACCTCGCCGTCGTGGATCTGCCGCGGTCACTGACGCTGACGGCCCCCGACGACGGCACGTCGCGGACGTTCGACCTGTCGGACCCGTCGGAGCCGCGCGATCTCAACCTCACGCCCCGGATCGTGTCGTGGGTGGAGCGGCATTTCCGGCTGGAGAAGCTCCGCAGCGACTACCCCCACTGGCAGGATGCCGCGGCCTCGAACTGAACGTTGCGCGGCCGGCCTCAGGATGCGCCCGCGTCGCCCGCCGGCAGCGTGGTGCGCACGGTGGCGGGTGCGAGGCAGGTACCGCTGTCGCTGCAGGACTGCACCCGCACCGCGAGCTCCAGCGCCCCCGCCCCTCGTACCCGCTGCAACGTGGCGGCTGGAAGCTCGACCGGGATGATGGTGCCGTCGCCGTAGACCCGGATGCGCGTACCCTCGAGCTGAATATCGCTCTCGCGACCGCTCGGGTACGCGGGCGACACCGCCGCCGCCCCCCCGTCCACGGTGGCCTGAACGCGCGTCGGTATCAGGAAATCGAGCGATGCGGGGTTCGCGTTGACGTGCCAGCCGTCCGCGATGTGCAGAGCGAGCTCGATGCGCGGGTGGTCGTCTTCACCGGGCCCGGTCGCCCAGGCCGCCGAGACCTCCACCTTGCCGGCACTGCTGGCCAGCCCCGGCGTTGCCGGTGTCGCGGCCGTGTCGGGGCCGGCCTCCGGGGCCGGTTGGCGAAGAACCGCGAACCACAGCGCGGCACCGATGACGGCGACCCCGACCGCGGCCAGGCCGATTGCGGGCCCGCGCCTCATTCCGATCGCCCCGTCTGTGCCCCGGCCTCGAGGAGTGCATCACGCAACGTCGCGGCCCCGAACATCCCGTCGAAGCGCTCGACGACGGCGCCGTCGCGGTCGAGAACGACGGCGAACGGCAGTGCCGCGCCGCCGAAGCGATTGAGCACGCGCGTCAGCGCGGCATCGGGGCGTGTCAGGTCCGCCCGCAACGCGAGCGTATCGGTCGCACGCAGGGCATGCCGCACGTCCGGATCGCCGTAGGTCGTGCGCTCCAGCACCTTGCAGTTGATGCACCAGTCCGCCGTGAACTCGATCAGCTGCGGCCGCCCGGTCGCGACGGCGGCGGCCGAGCGGTCGGCCGTGTACGCGCGCCAGCCGATCGCACCCGTGGGCGCACCGGTCCCGAGGCCGAGCGCCGAGCCGCCGAACAGCGCGACGAACACGCCGACCACCGCGCGTGAGCGCCATCCGGAATCGCGCACCGCCGCGAACACGGCCCAGGCGGCGAACAGGCCCGCCCAGGCGATCCACAGGCCACGTGCCACGGCACCGTCCACGAGGCTGCCCGCGAAGAACACGGCAGCCGCCAGCAGCACGAACGCGAGCCCCTGGCGCACGCGCAGCGACCAGGCGCCCGCGGATGGCAGCCGGCCCAGCAGCCGGGGCCACAGCAGGATCACGATGTAGGGCAGCGCCAGCCCGAAGCCTACCGCCGCGAAGATTCCGAGCGTGACGCTCTCCGGGCGTGTCAGCGTGTAGGCGAGCACGCCCCCCAGGAAGGGACCCGCGCACGGCGTCGCCAGGACGGCGCCGAGCATGCCTGCCAACGCCGGCTCCATGAGCCGGTGCCCGCGCAGCGTGTAGGCGAACGACGGCACCGGGATGGACACGTCGCGATAGGTGATGATCGCGAAACCGGCCAGCAGCAGGACCAGGAACGCCAGGAACCCGCGCGACTGGAACAGGCTGCCCCAGCTCCAGTGAAGCCACGCCGTCAGGCCACCCAGGGCGAGGAAGAAGGCCAGAGACCCCAGGGCAAACGCGATCGCGGCCTCGACCCGGTGCGACGCCTCGCTACCGGATTCGCGCAGGATCGTGCGGATCTTGACCGGCATTGCCGGCAGCACGCAGGGCGTGAGGTTCAACAGGACGCCCGCCAGCCCCGCGAGTGCGAGCTCCGCAGCGAGCGTCACCGCCCGCCCGTCCCGTTGTGGCGTGCGGCGCGCGCCGTTTCGGCATGTTGCGGCGTCATGCGCTCAGCGCCCCCCTCTGCTGTGACAGGATCTTGCCGAGGCCCTCGCGCAGGGTCGCCGAATCCAGCTCTCCCACGCTGACGGCCTGCACCGTGCCGTCGGCATCGATGAACAGGGTCGTCGGCAGCCCGTGCGAACCGGCCTGTTCGAGCAGGCGGGAAGACGGCGAGTGACCGGGCGGATCCACCCAGACCGGGTAGTCCATGGCCACGTCCCGGCGGAAGCGCTCGACCCGGTCGGTCGCCTCGCGGAGATCCACACCGACCACGCGCAGGCCACGCCCACGGAACTCGCGGTGTACCCGATTCAGCGTTGGAATCTCGCGCCGGCACGGCCCGCACCAGGTCGCCCAGACGTTCACGATAACCGGGTGGCCCCGCAGATCCGCGAGCGATACCGCGTCGCCGTCGAGGTCCTGCATGCGCAACGCGGGCACGGGGTCGCCTGCGGCAAGACGGGACGACGCGAGGGCTGCCGCCGGCGCCGGTCCGAGCACCGCCAGCACGGCCAGGGGTACCGCCATCCCGAACGCCGTCGGGACGAGGCGTCGCAGGGCGTGTGCCGCCTGGACCGCAAGCCGAAAGACGGGATTCTGCGCGTACACGATTGAGGGCTCCCGGATCCTGGTCGCGTGGCGAGCGTGTGATGATAACGCACCCGGCGCGCACGGCGCGGGCTCGTGCCCATGGACCCGGATCGGGGGCCGCGAGTTCCGCTACGCCGCCGGCCGGCCCTGCCCCGCCCCGCCGGAACGTTCTCCCGTCGCCGCGCGAGCGTGCGCCACGGCAATGCCGCCGAAGGCGATCACGAATACGAGCGCGAAGCCGGACGATCCCAGGATCGACATCGCGCCGCCGACGACCGCCGAGCCGGCGATCCCGCCCACCCCCCACATGGCGGCGAACGCCGCGTTGCCCGCGACCAGCGTGGTACCCCTGAACCACTCGCCGAGGCGGATGAGGCTCAGCACGTAGATCGCGTAATAGGCGCCGCCCCAGGCGAACACGAGCGCGCCGAACAGTGGCGGCGTCCAGGCCGCCAGCGGCATGAGCCCGGCGCTGGCGGCCGCGACGAGTGCGCAGCCGGTCATCACCGCGCGCCGCGGCAGCCGGTCGGCGAGCCACCCCACCGGGTACTGCAACGTCACGCTGCCCGCGATCATGACCACCAGCAGCAGCGTGCCGGCGTGCTCGCCGTAGCCGTGCTGCAGCGCGAAGATCGGCAGGAAGGACATCGCGCCCTCGTCCGCCAGGGCCACCACGGCGGCGCAGACCAGCAGCAGGGGGGCCAACGGCAGGAAGGCCCGGACGGACGCGCGGTCGTCGTCCGCGGGGGCCTCCGGCAGCCGCCGGCGCACGGCCACCAGCGGCAGCAGCGCGAGCAGCGGCAGGCCCGTGCCGACGACGAACGGTGCCCGGCCATGGCTGCCGACGACGGTCAGCAGTGCCGGCCCGAGCGCGAACCCGGCGGACAGCACCGCGGAATAGACACCGATGATACGCCCGCGGTACGCGTCGCTCGCGATCTCGTTGATCCAGCTCTCGTTGACGATGAGGATGCAGGCGAGGGCGAGGCCCATCAGCAGGCGCAGGGGCATCCACAGCACGGCATCGGGGATCGCGCCGATGGCCAGCAGGCACGCGGCCGAGATGACGAGACTCGCGACCGTGAGCCGGTAGCCACCCCAGCGATGCATCAGGCGCGGCGTCAGCGGTGCCGCCAGGATCATCCCGACCGGCATCGTGGCCGCGTTGATCCCGATCACCCATTCGGGCGCGGCCATGCGGTCGAGAATCAGCGCGAGCAGCGGATACGTGAGTCCCTGCATCGCGGTGAACACGGTCGCGCAGGCGGTAATGGCGAGCGCCACGCGCCAGGTGCGGTCGTCCTGCCTGGGACCGGCGGATCGCATGGCGGGCAATGGTACGCGAACCCGGTCCGAGTGGGGCCTCGACCGGCGCGGCCGGTCAGGCAAGCCCGCGCACGACGGCGACGATACCCGCAACAGCGGACACGGCCAGGACGGCCCAGCGGAGCCAGCCGTGGTCGAGCGCCCGCGCCGTGCAGGCCGAGACCCAGAATCCCAGCGCCACGGCGGGCACGAGACTGACGCCCGCGATGACCTGCACCGTGCCGAGGTGACCCGTCGCGTACAGCGCCACGAGCGACAGCAGGCCGATCGGCACGAAGCAGGCGGACAGCGTCCCGCGCAGGTGGCCGCCACTGCGATTCTGGAACACGAGCGCGAGCGGCGGCCCGCCGATCGACGTCGTCGTGGACATGAAACCGGCCATGCCCCCGGCGATGAACAGCGTGCCCCACCCGGGCCTTGCCGGCGGCCGCATCCCGACGCTCAGGGCGACCGCGGCGAGGACCAGCACCCCGAAGAGCAGCTCCAGCGTGCCGGACGACACCCACGTGAGCACCACGGCCGCGGCCGCAACGCCCGTCGCGATGCCGGGGAGCACGCGCAGGATCTCCCGGGCGTCGACGTGCCGGCGTTCACGCAGGAACACGAGCGTCGGCACGCTCATGCCGACCACGATCATCGGCGCGGGCACGAGCATGGGATTCACCAGGTACAGCAGCGGCGCGCTGAGCAGGGCCACGCCGAAACCGATCGAGCCCTGGACGACCGTGCCCGAGAATACAACGGCCGTGGCGGCGAGCCACTCGAGCGGCGTCAGTGCGAGATCCATCGTTGCGACTCCTTGTGGAGGGATGCCACGCGGCGCCGGGCAATCGCCGGCGGGGGCTACCCGGGACCCGGCGCGCCGGAGAAGAAGGCCGCCATCATCGGCGCGAACCGATCGGTGTCGGTGAGGAAGGCATCGTGCCCCTGGAGCGACTCGAGTTCCCGGAACGTGACCTCCACGCCCGCCTGCCGGAGGAGATCCGCCACCTGGCGCTGCTGCCAGGCGGGGAACAGCCAGTCGCTGCTGACGCCGGCCACGAGGGCGCGCCGGGCATCGATGCGGCCGACCGCGGCCTCGAGCGATCCCGCGCCGTGCTCGGCGGCATCGAACAGGTCCATCGCCTGGGACAGGTAAAGGTAGCAGTTGGCATCGAAGCGCTGCGCGAACCGGATCGCGTTCACGTCGAGGTACGATTGCACCTGGAAGGTCGTCTCGAACGGACGGTTCGATGCGTCGGCGTCCGCGGCGACGCGCTCACGGTCGAAGCGCTGCAGCCACTCGTCCGGGGAGCGGTACGTCAGCACGCCGAGTTCGCGCGCGACGCGCATGCCCTCGACCGGTCCCGCGTCCGGCGCGTAGTCGCCTTTCGCCCAGGCGGAGTCGGCGCGGATCATGTCGCGCTGGATCGTGCGCAGCGCGATGGCGAACGGCGTGGCCATGAGCGCGCCCGAGATACTGACGAGATCGCGATACGTACCCGGATACATCATCGCGTAGGCCAGCGCGACCATGCCGCCGAGCGATGCACCCGCCACCGTGTGCACGCGCTCCACGCCGAGCGCCAGGCAGACCCGGTGCGCGGCCGCCGCGATGTCCTCGACGGAGAGCTTCGGAAAGCCCAGCGCGTACGCGCGCCCGGTGGCGGGATTCGTGGACGCGGGGCCTGTCGAGCCGAAGCAGCTGCCGAGCGAGTTGATGCAGATGACGAAGAAACGCTCGGTGTCGATCGGCTTGCCCGGGCCGATCATGTATTCCCACCAGCCGGGCGACGCGTCGTCGCGGGAGGAAGCGGCGTGCGCACTGGGCGACATGCCGGTGAACAGGAGCAGCGCGTTGGCGCCCCGGCCACGCGGCTCGCCCCACGTCTCGTACGCGACGGTGACGGCCGGCAGGGATCCGCCCCGGTACATCGGGAAGGGTCCATCCAGCTCGACGTACCGGCGCGCGTCGGACATCGGCGGTGTGCTCCTCTGCGGGGAAACGATGGTCACGAAGCCGGCAATCCTCCCAGAGTTTGCCGCGACAGTCTAAATTCACCCGACGATTCACCCGGGCGCTGCGCCGCCGCCCGACTGCTTGCGTGCGCGTGGCGCGCGACGACCGGGCACGGTGCAGTGGACGCAACCACGCGACGCTGCCAACGTACACGCTTGCCCGTGCACCGCCGGAGGCCCATTGAGCCAGCCACCCCGCCCGCCCCGTGCCGCCCGCCACCCGATCGAAGTCGAACGTCACGGTCACACGCGGATCGACCCCTACGCATGGCTGCGCGCGGCGAACTGGCGCGAGGCGATGCGGGATCCGTCGCTGCTGCCGGCGGCGATCCGCGAATACCT
>Ga0209918_1000152_pt1 | contig 52263 bp, 29 predicted proteins | sample SalPonD_shore_MG_FD_185712 | JGI IMG/M metagenome (GOLD analysis project Ga0209918, IMG submission 185712) | Salt pond soil microbial communities from South San Francisco under conditions of wetland restoration - Salt Pond MetaG... | ecosystem: Environmental > Aquatic > Marine > Intertidal zone... | reverse complement strand
AGGCAATATGGTGTCGAACCGCGTGGGTCTCGCTGGCGCGAGACCCACCCTACCTGGCTGTAGGGTGGGTTGAGCCTGGATGCCGATCCGGGCGAAACCCACGCGCCGTTCAGGCATATGGACCGCCTCAGTAGGCAAACTCGGTAAAGGCCGGATCCACGGAGCCGTGCCAGCGCCCTTCAAAGGCGTCCAGCATCCGCCGCGCCGGGCATTCCCGGCGCGCCGCGGCGTCCATCAAAAGCTCCAGGAAGCGTTCCTCGCACTGGCCCTTGTGGTTGCAGCGACGGCGTCGCCTCAGGCCCCCGGCGGCGATGGCCAGCACGCGCTCGGCGAGCCGGGCCAGGGGCTCGCCCCTGAATTCCGTGTCCAGGGCGCGTATCGGCACCTGGTGCCGGAGCCAGGCGTGCTCGACGGGGGTGAAATCCGCCACCAGCTCGGCGGCCTCGGCCAGCGCCTCGGCGTCGTAAAGCAGGCCCACCCACAACGCCGGCAGGGCGCAGAGCGTGCCCCAGGGTCCGCCGTCCGCGCCGCGCATTTCCAGGAACCGCTTCAGGCGCACTTCCGGGAATGCCGTGGTGAGATGGTCGGTCCAGTCCGACAGCCGCGGCAGCTCGCCGGGCAACGAAGGCAGCCGCCCGGCCATGAAGTCCCTGAAGGACTCGCCCGCGCAGTCGATGTAACGGCCCTCGCGGCGCACGAAGTACATGGGGACATCGAGCATCCAGTCCGCGTAGCGCTCGAATCCCATGCCTTCCTCGAACACGAAGGGCAGAATGCCGCAGCGGTCCGGGTCCGTGTCTTCCCAGATGTGGGAGCGATAGGAAAGATAGCCGTTGGGCCTGCCCTCGGTGAAAGGAGAGTTGGCGAACAGCGCCGTGGCCACCGGCTGCAGGGCGAGGCCGACGCGGAACTTGCGCACCATGTCCGCCTCGTCGGAGAAATCCAGGTTCACCTGCACCGTGGCCGTGCGCAGCATCATGTCCAGGCCCAGGTTGCCGACCTTGGCCATGTACTCGCGCATGATCCGGTAGCGGGTCTTGGGCATCCACGGCATGTCCTCGCGCCGCCACCGCGGGGCAAACCCCATGCCGAGAAATCCCACGTCCAGATCCTGGGAGACGAGTTTCACCTGCCTGAGGTGCTCGTGTACCTCGTCGCAGGTCTGGTGGATGTTCTCCAGCATTTCGCCGGACAACTCCAACTGTCCGCCGGGTTCCAGGGTGATGGAGCAGCCGTCCATCTTCAGGGCGATGGGGTTGTCACCCTCGTAGATTGGGTCCCAGCCGAAGCGCTCCAGGCCCTCCAGCACGGCGCGCACGCCCCGCGGGCCCTCGTAGGGCAGCGGCGACAAATCGTCGAGCCGGAACCCGAACTTCTCGTGTTCGGTGCCGATGCGCCACTCGCCGGCGGGGCGGGAGCCCTGTTCCAGGTACTCGACCAACTGGGCCTTGCGCTCGATGGTCGGGTCGTGTTCCGCGTCGACGGGGGGATCGAGGCTCATTGAATGACGTGCCGGTTCGACGAGCCGGATATTCTACGTGAAGCCGCAGGGGCCCGGTGTAACGAATCGGCGGACTGTAAGGTGGGTCGAGCGCCAGCGAGACCCACGCGGACGGGTGGTTGACATTCCAGGACGGCGCGTGGGTTTCGGCTTCGCCTCAACCCACCCTACAAGCCAGGTAGGGATCCGTAGGAGCCGGGAAGGTTGGGTCGAATCGTGTAGGGTGGGTCGAGCGCCAGCGAGACCCACGCGGACCAATACCGCGCCCTTCCGGGCGCTCCTACTTGCCTGGCGGGATGGCCTGGCCCTGGACGCGGACGTTGGCGTTCACGGTCTGTCCGTTGGCGGTGACCGTGGTGATGTCCACGCCGCTGACGCCGAGCTGTCCGCCGGACTTCGCCAGGCTGCCCGGGGCGACCAACACCGAACCCAGGTTGGCGTCCGGCAGGGCCCGGTTTTCCGGACTGTAGATCACGCCGTGCAGGCTCTTGCCGTCCAGGCGGCAAAGGCCGGTGTGGGACTTGGGCAGGCTGCCCAGGCACTTGGACACGTCCGCGGAAAACGCGTCGGGCACGTCCAGGTGGACGGTGAAATCCAGCGCGGTGACGGCGTTGTCCGCCAGGTACGACAACAGGACGCGGGTCTGGCCGTTTTCCGCCGGGCGGAAGTCCACGTTGAACTCGGGATCGGCTGACGCGGCACCGGCAAGAAGCAGCGAGGCCAGCGCCAGTGATTGGGTGAATCGGCTGCGTGCGTTCATGTCGAAATCCTCCCGGCCCCTACCAGCCGATGATCGCGTGGGCGATGCAGTCCATGTCGGCCCGGTCCACGGTGCCGTCACCGTTGCAGTCGGGCTGCCCGGGCGTCAGGGCCCCGCCGTTGTACTCGCGGATGACTGAAACCAGGTCGGCGGCATTGACCAGCTTGTCGGCATTCGCATCACCGGCGAGCAGCAGCTCCGCGGGTGAGGAGCGGTGCGAATCGAAGGCGTCGAAATCCAGGCCGCCGGAACCGCCTTGCCGCGAAACGGCGCCGAGGCGCGCCAGGTCAATGGCGTGGGAACGGTTGTCGAGCCCGCCCAGGGCGTCCTGCCCGGCGTCGTCCACGGACCACTCCACGCGGCCGTTGTTGACGCTCGTGGCCCGTTGCCAGCTGAGCGCGATGCCGTGCCAGCCCGGCGCCACCGCGACGGGAGCGCCGACGGCGGTACTCGCCCCGTTGGCCGCCCGCAGTCTCAGGTTGGCGCCGTCCGCGCCGCCGGTGAGGCGCACGGTCAACTCCGGCACCGGAGAGGTTTCTCCCCGATAGGCCGTGAACACGTCCACCCAGTCACCCGGGCCGAGCTGGGCGTCGCCGGTGAACAGGTAGAAGCGCGCCATGTACTCCGTTTCGCCAGAAGGTGATTTGTCTTCCACATATCCGGAGGCGGCGCCGTCGAGGCTGACGTGCATGCCGCACTCGCCCTGGTAACGCCGGTGGCCATTCGCCGGGGAGCCGGTGCTCAGCATCTGCGCGCCGGCCACCCGGCTCCAGCCGTCGAGACTGCAGGCCGGCGCGGCCTTCACGCCTGCTGCCAGCATCAACACGGCGCCCGCGTAAAGGTGGTGACGGGTGATTCGCATGTGAGACCTCCCGGGCGAACCCGGGCCGCATTCGTTGGGACCGAGTATAACCCCCGGCCAATTAGCGCCCCCTGGAACTGCGTCACTCGGCCCGATACACGGCCTTTCCGTCCAGATAAGTGGCCAGCACGCGGGTCTGGAGCAGCTGCTTCGGCGGCACTTCCATGATGTCATCCGACAGGATCACGAAATCCGCCCGCTTGCCCGCTTCCAGTGAGCCCACCTCGTCCTCCATGAATGCCGCGTAGGCGGCGTCCAGGGTGAAGCCCCTGAGCGCCTCCTGGCGGGTCAGGCGCTGGTCCGGGTACCAGCCGCCGGGCGGGTTGCCCTTGGCATCCTGGCGGGTGATCGCCGCGTAAATGCCGGCCAGGGGATCCGGGCTCTCCACCGGGAAATCCGATCCCAGCGCCAGCCGCACGCCGGCATCGAGGAAACGCCGCCAGGCGTAGGCGCCCTTGATGCGCTCTTTCCCGATCCGGTCCTCGGCCCAGGGCATGTCGGAGGTGGCGTGGGTGGGCTGCATGGAGGCGATCAGGTGCAGTTTGGCGAAGCGCGGAATGTCTTCCAGCGCCACCACCTGCGCGTGTTCCACCCGGTGCCGGCCCGGGCCGCCGCCGGTGGCCTCGATGGCCTTTTCGTAAGAATCGAGCACGATGCGGTTGCCGCGGTCGCCAATGGCATGCGTGTTCACCTGCATGCCGCAGTTCATCGCCTCGGTGGCTCCCTCGGTGAGCTGCTCCGGGCTCATCTGCAGCAGACCGCGGTTGTCCGGATCGTCGCTGTAGGGCTCTAGCAGCGTGGCGCCGCGACTGCCAAGCGCGCCGTCGATGTAGAACTTCACCGCGCCGGTGAACAGCCGGTCCCTGTAGTCACGGGGCACGGCCTTGTCGCACACCGCGTGGAACAGCTCGCCGCGCTTGTACGCCATGGCGTATACGCGCAGCGGGAACTGGTCCGCGTCCACCGCGGCCTGGTAGAGGCGGTACTGGGCCATGGTGATGCCGGCGTTGTGGATGCCGGTGAGCCCGAATGCCGACAGGCGCTCCAGCGCCATGCGAAGAGCCCGGGCGCGCAGCTCCAGCGACATGGGCGGCACTACCCGGTTCACCAGGTCCGTCGCCGCGTCCACCAGCACGCCGGCGGGCTTGCCGTCGCCGTCGCGCGGGATGCGCCCGCCGTCCGGATCCGGCGGGGTGTGCTCCATCAGGCCGGCGGCCTTCAGTGCCGCCGTGTTCGCCCACCCGGCGTGACCGTCGATGCGGGACAGCCAGACCGGGCGCTCCGGAAAGGCCTTGTCCAGGTCCTGGCGCGTGGGAAACGACTTGTCGGGCCAGTCGTTCTGGTCCCAGCCGTGGCCCAGCAGCCATGCGCCGGGCGACAGCGTGTCCGCGTAGGCCTTCAGCCGATCCAGCACCTCGGCCCGGGACGCGGCGCCCACCAGGTCCGCCTGAACCAGGCTCTTGCCGTATTCCATGAGATGGCCGTGGGCATCGATCAGGCCCGGGACCACGGTATGACCACCCGCATCCAGCCTGCGTGCATCCGGGTACTTCTTCGCCAGCGTCGCCTCCTCACCCACCGCGAGGATGATGCCCGCGGAGTCGTCGAACACCATGGCGGTGGCTTGCGGCTTGTCCGCGTCCACGGTGTGGATGGTGGCGTCGTGGAGCAGGACTTCCCCGGCGTGAAGCGCGGCGCCGGACGTGGTCAGGGCGATCAGGCCGAGGCTGGCGATTGCTGCTTTCATGTGCGTTTCCCCGCTGGCAGGATCGCGTCATGTTAGCAGCCGGTCGCAGCATGTCGCAGCCACGACCCGCCCCAACGGCCGGCACTTTGGTTACCATTGGCCGCCATGCCCCACAAACCGCTACTCATCCTCAAGACCGGCTCCACCGTGCCGGCCATCCATCGCCGGCGCGGGGACTTTCAGCACTGGTTCATCGACGCCATGTCGCTGGCGGCCGACGACGTGCGCACGGTGGACGCGCAGGCCGACGAGTTGCCCGCTAACGACACTCACCGCGGCATCGTGATCACGGGCTCGGCTGCCATGGTCACCGAGCAGGCCGACTGGATGCGCCACGCCGAAGAATGGCTCGTGGAAGCGGTGGAACGCGGCCTGCCGGTACTGGGCGTGTGTTTCGGTCATCAATTGCTGGCGCACGCACTCGGCGGCGGCGTCGGCCCCGTGCGCGGCGGGCGCGAGATCGGCACCGTGGAAGTGAAGCTGGAGCGCGCCGCCGGGGAAGACCTGCTTTTGCACGGGCTGCCCACGCGCTTCGCCGCCCAGACCACCCACGAGGAGGCGGTGCTGGAGCTGCCCCAGTCGCTGGTCCGGCTGGCGCGCACGGAGAAAGACGACAACGCGGCGTTCAACGTGCCGGGCAAGCGGGTGTGGGGGGTACAGTTCCATCCGGAGTTCGACGCTGACATCATGCGCGGCTATCTCGAGGGCCGCCGCGACGCCCTGGCGCGGGAAGGCCTGAAGCCCGACAGGCTGCTCGCCGAGGTTCACGAGGCCCCGGTGGCACGCCGGATTCTGCACCGCTTCGCCGCCCTCGCGCGCTAGGCACCGACATTGCCTGGTCTTCCGCGTGGGTTCCCCCTGCGGGGAACCCACCCTACCGAAGCCCCCTCGCAGGGTGCGTTGAGCGGAAGCGAAACGCACGCGTCTCCCGCGTGGGTTCCCCCTGCGGGGAACCCTCCCTACCGAAGCCTCCTCGCAGGGTGCGTTGAGCGGAAGCGAAACGCACGCGTCTCCCGCGTGGGTTCCCCCTGCGGGGAACCCACCCTACTGGGGCAAGGTGACGGTGGCGATGCAGCCCTGGGTGGCGGCGCGGTTCTCCAGGCTCAGCGTGCCGCCGTGGGCCTCGGCAATCTGGCGGCACAGCACCAGGCCCACGCCGGTGCCGCCGGGCTTGGTGGTGAAGAACGGCACGAACAGGTTGTCCGGATTGGTGACGCCGGGACCGGTGTCGAGCACCTCGATGCGAACGACCCCGTGCGACTCGCCCCAGCGGGCGCTCACTTCGCCGCCGGTCTGTTCCGCGGCATCCACCGCGTTCTTGACCAGGTTGATGAGCAGTTGCTCCAACTGGTCCGGGTCCACGTTCACGTCGAGCGACCCGCCGTCGAGCGCCACTGGCAGGCGGCTTTCCAGCGCGGCCACGCGCCGAAGCAGCCGCTCCAGGTCCACCGGCTGAAGGCGCGGGCTGGGCAGCCTGGCCAGCATGGAGTAGGCGGTCATGAACCGGCCCAGGGAGTCGGCGCGCTTGCCGATCACCTCCAGCCCCCCGCTCATGTCCTCGCGCCAGTCCCCGGGCAACCGGTCGCGTTCCAGCAGGCCGCTCAGGGTGGCCGCCATGGACTTGATGGGCGCCAGGGAGTTGTTGAGCTCGTGGCCGATGACCCGGATCAGGCGCTGCCAGGCCTTGCGCTCCTCCTCGCGCAGCGCGCGGCTAAGATCGGTGATCACCAGCAGCTCGTGGGGCAGGCCGGCCTCGCGGAAGGTGCCGTGGCGCACGTCCCAGCGCCCGGCGCCGGCGGGAAAGCGGTGCTGGACCGTGCGCCGGTCGCCGCCGTCCAGGAACGGCTCCAGGCCCAGGTTGGCGGCGGTCTGGTCGCGGAGCGCCACCTCGGAACGCCCCATCAGCCGCTCGCCGGCCGGGTTCACGAGCCGCAGGCGACGATGGGCGTCGAAGGCGAACACCGCGATGTCGATGGCATCCACCACCTTGCGCAACAGCGCCGCCGCCTCCCGGGCGCCCAGGCGCTCCTCGCGCAGGGTCGCGCTCAGCGCGTTCACCTCGCGCATCACCTCGCCCAGCGAATCCCCGATCCGCGCGCGCCGGCCGCGCAGCGAATAGTCGCCCTCGCGCAGCGCCTCGAGCAGATTGCTCAGGGTCTGCAGGTGATAGATGACCAGGCGGCGCGCGGCGAAGGCGAAGCCCAGCCAGGTCAGGCCGGCCCCGGTCAACATCGTGACGTTGACGCCGGTGCTGTAGCCCGCGTCGAGCACTACCACGAGCAGCAACACCAGCGCGGGCAGCCCGCCCGCCAGGGCCATGAACAGGAGCCTGGTCTCGAAGGCAACGCGGCGGCGGTGCATCGGCTCCTCGGCGCCCATCAGGACGGGCTCCCGGAGACGCGGCGTCCGCTACTTGAGCAGCCCATACTTCTCGATGCGCCGGTAGAGTGCACTGCGGCTCACGCCCAGTTCCGCCGCGGCCTGGTTGACGTTGCCCTCGCATCGCTCCAGCGCGTTGCGCACCAGCACCCGTTCGGCATCATCCAGCGTCATGCTGTCCAGGCCGGCGCCGTCGGTGGCCGGCGGCTCCAGGCGCAGGTCCTCGACCCCGATCCGGTCGCCGTTGCAAAGCAGCACGGCACGCTCGATGACGTGCATCAGCTCGCGCACGTTGCCCGGCCACGGATAACGCTGCAGCGCCTCGAGCGCCCGGGGATCAAAGCCCTTCAGTGCGCGCCCGTAACGCTCGCCCAGGCGCGAGAGCGCGCGCTCGGCCAGCGGGAAGATGTCCTCGCGGCGCTGGCGCAGCGGCGGCAGGGGAATTTCCACGGTGTTGATGCGAAAGTACAGGTCCTTGCGGAACTCGCCGTCCTCCACCAGGGCGCGAAGATCGGCGTTGGTGGCGCTGACCACGCGCACGTCGGCCGTCTGGGTGCGCGACGAGCCCACCGGCTCGAACTCGCCGCTCTCCAGCACCCTGAGCAGTTTCGCCTGCTGGCTCAGCGGCACGTTGCCGATCTCGTCCAGGAACAGGGTGCCGCCGTCGGCCAGCTCGAAGCGCCCGGCGCGGTTCTGCTTGGCGTCGGTGAAGGCGCCGCGCACGTGGCCGAACATCTCGCTCTCGAACACGGTCTCCGGCACGCCGCCCATATTGACGCTGATGAATGGCGCGTCCTCGCGCTTCGACATGCGGTGGACGAGGCGCGCCACCAGGCCCTTGCCGGTGCCCGCCTCGCCGGAGATCAACACGGTCACGTCGGAGGGGGCGACGCGCCAGATCAGGCTCACCACGTCGCGCATGGCGGGCGAGTCGGCGATGAACTCGCCGTCGTCGCCGACCCGGAGCAGGGCGTTCTCGGCTTCCAGCCGGTCCGTCTGGCGCAGCGCCCGCCCCAGCTCCACCTGGTTGCGCAGCACCGACAGCAGGCGGCGGTTGTCCCAGGGCTTCTCGACGAAGTCGCGGGCGCCGCTGCGCATCGCTTCCACCGCCACCTCGATGGTCGCCCAGGCGGTCATCACGATCACCGGCAGCCTGGGGTCCAGGGCATGAATCTGGCGCACCAGCTCGAGGCCCTCCTCGCCCGAGGTGGTGTCCCGGGAATAATTGAGGTCCGCCAGCACGGCGTCGAAGTCCCGGGTGCGCAGGGATTCCAGCGCCGCGGCGGGAGAAGTCACCAGGTCCACGAGGAAACCCTCGCCCTTGAGCAGCAGCCTGAGCGCTTCCAGCACGTCGCGCTGGTCGTCGGCGACCAGGACGCGGGCGGGTTTCGGGTTGGAGCGGTCGTTCATCTTAGAGTCGTCCCTGGATTCGAATCCTAGCACCCGCCGGCGCCACCGCTTCAGGCGCCGACGGCGGTTTCCTTGATCCAGCCGTCGAACAGCTCCAGCTTGCGGTTGCCGCGGGCGGCGTATTCCTCATTGTGGGTCACCTGGATGATGGTGATGCCCTCCTCGTTGAGCTCCTCGAGCAGCTCCATGATCATCTCGCCCTGGCTGGAATGCAGCGCGCCGGTGGGCTCGTCGGCCAGGATCAGGCTGGGGCGGGCGATCACCGCGCGCGCCACCGCCACGAGCTGCTGCTGCCCGCCGGAGAGCTGGTTGGGGTAGAGGTCCTTCTTGCCCACGATCCGGAAGCGGTCGAGGATGTCGGCCACCCGGGCCTGTCGCTCCTTTTTGGGCACGTCGCGGTAGCCCAGCGGCACGTCCAGGTTCTCCGCCACGGTCAAATCGTCCAGCAGATGGTATTGCTGGAACACGAAGCCGATGTGGTTGCGCGTGATCGCCTGGCGTTGCGCGGGCTTCATCTCGTGCACGGGCTGGTCCTTGAAGTAATAGCCGCCCTGCCAGTCGTAATCGAACATTCCCAGGATGTTGAGCAGCGTGGTCTTTCCGGAACCCGAGGGGCCCAGCACGCTGAGGAAGTCTCCCTCGAGAACCACCAGGTTGACCTGGCGCAGCAGCCAGAGCCGGCCGCCCTGGTGCTTCACGGATTTTTCCACGTTTTCGAGCTTGAGCATGCGATGCAATCTCCGTCATTCGTCACGCAATGAGGTCGCCAGGTCAATGTGCGCCGCCCTCGAAGCCGGCAGCCAGACCGCCAGCATCAGCACCAGAGCCAGCACCACGAGTGCCGTTCCGTGTGTCCACGGGTCGAGTCCGCCGACATCGAACAGCAGCGCATCCATCACCCGGCTGATGGCCAGGGCGCCGGCGACACCAAAGGGCACGCCGATCAGGGCAAGCCACAGACTGCGCCGGACAACCAAGGCGCGAACGCTCCGGGCCGGTGCGCCGGTCGCCATGCGGATGGCGAATTCCCGGGAACGCTCCGAAACCATGAAACTCATCAGGCCGTAGATGCCCACGCCCGCGAGCAGCGCCGCAGCCAGGCTGAATACGCCCAACAACATCGACCCGAAGCGAGGCTGCGAGGTCTGCGCCGCTAGCGGCCGGTCGAGCGGCGCCATGTCGAATACCGGCACGCCGGGCGCCATCTCCGCGACCACCGAGCGGGCCGGCTCCGACAGCGAAGCGGGATCAACGTAGGCACGGACCGCCACGTCGAAGTCACGATCCGGGAAGGCCGAAAACGGCAAAAAGAAATCCGAATCGTCCTCGCCCGCGGCCAGGTTCGACGTCAGGTCGCGATAGCGCGCGTTGGCCGCGACGCCGATCACTCGAAGGCTCTTGCCGTCGCCGATCTGCAACGTACGTCCAACGGCGTTCGCCCCGGGAAAGAATCGGCGCGCAAATGCCTCACTGACGACGGTCACGGGTTCGTCCGGGCCGGTGTCGCCGAAGGCCTGGCCCGCCTCCAGTGGAATGCCGAGCGTTGCGAAGTAACCCGGCGACACCTGGTGACGGTAGACGCGGATCGGGTGCTCCGGCCGGTCGGGCAACGCCACCAGGCTGGCGCTGGCGCGGTCGCGCAGCGGCAGGGAGGAACCGATTGCCGCGGAGCGAACGCCGGGGATATGCTCGAGACGGGAAACCAGATTGCGGGCGAAGGGTGCCAGGTCCGCGTGCGTGTACTCGTTCTCGGGCAGCTCGAGACGGAACGCGAGCACGCCGGATGCATCGTAGCCCGGCTTCACCTCCAATTGATTCCGGAAGCTGCGCATCATCAGCAGTGCGGCCGTGACCACGGTAAGCGCCAGGGCGATCTCCGCCACCACGAAGCCCTGGCGCATCGCGAAACCGCGGCGGCCCACCGATCCACGGGTCGCGCCCTTGACGACTTCAGCCACGTCGGCGCGGTAGCCCGCGACGGCGGGTGCTATGGCCGACAGCCCGCCGATGCACATGGCCAGGGCCAGACACACAACGAACGAATGCCAATTCAGTGCGACACCGGCATAGGGCGGCATGAAGCTCGGCGGCGCCAGCACGGCGAGCAAGTGCATGGCCGATACGGCGATCACCAGGCCAAGCGCGGCGCCGAGCAATGCGATCACCAGGGCTTCCGCCAGATGTATGCGAACCAGCTCGCGTCTGCGGGCGCCGAGAGCGGCGTGGAGCAGCATCTCGTGTCGGCGGCTGCTGGCAAGGGCCAGGTTGAGGTTCGTGATGTTGACACAGGCAATCACGAGCAGCAGCCCGACGGCCCCGAACAGTGCCCAGACCAGCGAACGCGTGTCACCGAGATAAACCTGGCGCAGCGGCTTCGCCAGCACGCCGCGGTCGGTGTTCGTGTCCGGGAAACGCTCGGCCAGCCTGGCGGCGACGGCGTCCAGCTCCGTCTGGGCGGTCGCCAGGCTCACGCCATCGTGAAGTTTTGCCACGGGCACCAGCCAGCGGGCGCCGCGCGAATCCGGCCCACCGGGGGCGCCGAGCAACCACATCGATGAAGCGGGCACCCAGATCCGGGCGTCGAAGCTCACGCCCGCAAAGGCATCAGGCATCACCCCGATCACGGTGAGGGGCACATCGTTCAACACGATGCGTTTGCCCAGGATGTCCCCGCGCCCGCCGAAGCGCTGCTTCCACAGGGACTCCGAAATCACCGCCTCACTGACGGGGCCGCCCCCGGAATCCTCCCCTCCGGAAAACGTGCGCCCAATCAGGGGCTTGACGCCCAAGGTTTGGAAGTAGCCCGGCGATACGAATTCGCCGCTCACCCGCTCCGCCCGGCCGCTCCCCGTCAGGTTGAACGAAGTGGCGTCCACGATCTCGATCGCGGAGAAGGACCGGCTCTGGTTCCGCCAGTCCCTGATTTCCGCGTAGGAAGCGCCCCGGATGCGTGGTCCGTCCGGGCTCGCCGCGTAGCCCTGCAGGAACACGAGGCGACCGGCGTCATTGAACGGGAGCGGCCGAAACAGTGACGCGTCGACGAGGCTGAAGATGGCGGTGGTCATGCCGACGCCCAGCGCCAGCGTAAGCACCGCTATCGTGGTGTACGAGGGACGACGACGAAGGCGACGCAGGGCAAGCTTCAGATCATGAGCGAATTTGTTCATTGAGCTTCTCGCGTCTATTCGTGCCTGAGGACTTCCATGGGCGCCAACCCCGACGCGCGGCGCGCCGGTATCCAGATGGCCGCCACCACGATCGATGCCAGGCCCCCGGCCGCCGCGGCGAGCACCAGGGGATCCAGCGCGCTGACGCGGAACAGTTGTCCGCCCAGCCAGCCGTGAGCCGTCACCATGACGCCAAGCCCGGCCGCGATGCCGGCCAGGACCAGCTTGAGCAGGGGCGTCATGACGACGCCGCGGATCCGCCCCCGGTCGGCGCCCAGGGCCATGCGGATGGACAACTCGCGCCGCCGCTCCGCCACCAGCAGGCCGATCAGCCCATAGACGCCCACCGCCACCACGGACAGGGCCAGCACGGCGAACAGACCGCTCAGGCGGAAACTCAACCGGCGCAGGCCACCCGCGTCGTCCAGCCAGGCCTGCATGGTGCGCACCCGGGAGGCCGCGACGTTCGGGTCCATGGACGCAATCAGGGACAAGACCCCGTTGCGCACGCCATCCAGGCCGGATTCAGCCTTGATGGCCAGCGACATGGTGTTGATGGCGATGTCCGACTGCGCCGGGAATTGCGCGGCCGGCAGGAACATCTTCGGGCTGGTCGGCGCCTCCGGGCCCGCGTGACGGGTATCGGCCACGATGCCGACCACGCGTCGGTACACGCCGTCGATGTCGGTGGACATGCGCAGGCGCTTGCCCAGCGCGTCGCCTTCCGGCCAGTAGGCCCGGGCCGTGCTTTCGTTGATCAGGACCACGGGTTCCGAACCGGCAGTGTCCGCATCGTCGAACCCGCGGCCCGACTGCAGCGCGGTGCCCATGGACTCCAGGTAGCCGGGGGAAATCATCATCCAGTCCGCCCAGGGTTGCCGACCGCTGGGCAGGGTTTCCGCTTCCCGGCCCTCGATGCGGATGCCCCAGTCGCCGAGTTCGTCGGCCACCGGCAGGTGGGTGGTCGTTCCGGCCGCACTCACCCCCGGCAGGTTGCGGACGCCGTCCAGCAGGCGATGGAAAAACTGCCGCGAGGCATGCTTGTCCGGGTAGCTCCCGGATGGCAATGACAGCTGCATCGTGAGCACGCCGCGTCCCTGGTACCCCGGGTCCACCGCACTGGCCCGGGAAAGCGACTTGAGCGCCAGCAGTGCCGTGGCGGTCAGCACGAAGGTCAGCGCGAGCTGGCCGGCGACGAGCACCCTTTGGCTGCGATGCGCCCCGGCGCCGCTCGCGTGGCGGCCGCCCTCGGCAAGCAACCGCGCCGGGACAAGCCGCTTCAGGCGCAGCACCGGCGCCAGGGCCGAGCCCAGCCCGGTCAGCGCGATGAGCGACAGCGTGTACCCGAGCACGGCGAGATCGATGTCCGGGCTCCGGACCAACGGCAGGCTGCCGTCGGGAAGCAGGGCGAGGACGCGCAGGCCGGCCGCGGCCAGGCCCAGACCGAGGACCCCGCCGAGCGTGAAGACCAGCGCCAGCTCCGCCATGACCAGCCCGGAGAGTCGTCCCAGGGTACCGCCCAGGGCGTTGCGGATGGCGAGCTCGCGCATGCGCGTGTGGGCGCGGGTCAGGGAAAGGCACGTGACGTTCGCGCAGGCCACCAGCAGCAGCAGGCTGACCAGGCCGTAGAGCAGATACAGCGTAGGCTCGACGTGGCCGGCTATCCGCTCGCGCAGCGGCGTGATCACCATCCGAAAACCCTCGGGCAGCGTGTCGATGGATTTCCGGAGGCGATCGGCGTAATGCCGAGCTCCCGCCGTGACCGTCTGCGGGGTCAGCCCGTCGGCGAGACGTGCCACCGCGTGCAGGTAATGGATGTTGCGCGGGTCGGGCTCGCCCATGCGCAACGGCATGAGCAGTTGCGCCTGCTCCGCGCCGTAGCCGCTGGGCAGCCTGAAGCCCTCCGGCATGACGCCGACCACCGTCACCAGCTTGCCGTCGATGGCCAACGTCCCGCCAACCAGGCCGGGGTCCGCGTTGAAGGCGGTTTGCCAATACCGATGCGAGAGCATGACCGAACGCGGTCCACCCGGCGTGTCCTCTTCCCCGGTGAAGCCGCGACCGATCACGGGGCTCGCGCCCAGCGTCGGCAGCAGGGAAGCGGTAATGAAGGCGGCGGGACGTTTCTCCGTGCGCCCGGCCGTGCGCACGTTCACGGACCCGTCGGCGAAGCCGCCCACCGACCGGAAGCCGTCGAATTCCGAACCATAGCGAAGCAGTTCCCGCTCCGAAACGGCAAAGCGGCCGTCCTTGTCGCCCCCCTGGACGTAAACCAGGTGATCCGCGTCCGCGTAGGGCAGCGGCGCCAGGAACACCGCGTCGATCACGGAGAACATGAGCACGTTGGTGCCGAAACCCAGCGCCAGCGTGAGTCCCGCGGCCGCGAGGAAACCCGGGCGCCTGAAAAGGGTTCTCAGAGTCTTGCTCATAACGTGGTCACCAGCGAGGTGCGCCCCCAGACGGTGGCTTGGTTACAAGTGCCGTGCCAATTCGCACTGACCCCGCAACTGATTGATAGGCAGGCTTTTTTACAAAGGCGTGGCGAAGCGACCCGGCCCTGTCACGTCCAATTGCGGGACCGCCCGTCCCATTTCCGGGACGCGGCGCGCACGCCGGGTCGCGATCTTTGGCAACATCGAGGGAAATCTCAGAGTTTTTTCATCGGATTCCCGGCGCGCCCGTCTTAGACTGCCAAGACAAGCCCCCGGAGACGCCGGCGCGATGAACCACCGTTATCTGAAGCTCCTCGCCCATTGCTGCGCCCTGGCCGGAATCGCGGCGCTTTGCCTGATCGCGCCGGCTGCGTCGAACCCGCTCCCCGGCGTCACCAGGCCCGCCGACAAAAGCGCCACGCAGGACCAGTCACCGCTTTCGCTCGTGCCACAAATCGCCTCCGGCGCCTGGTTCGATCCCGCCCACGAGGGAGAAGGCCTGGTCATCGAGGCCACGACCGGCTCCAGCGTGCTGGTTTACTGGTTCACCTACAACCGGCAGGGGAACCAGCGTTGGTTCGTGGGGAACGGTCAGTGGGATCAGGGAGTGCTCACCGTGCCCCGCCTGGAGGTAACCCGGGGAGGCCGGTTCGGGGCGTCCTTCGATCCCGGGTCGGTTCAATTCGAAAAGGCCGGTGAAGCCCGCCTCGCCTTCAGCGATTGCTCGTCGGCCCGCCTCGAGTACAGCGTGGGCGGGAAGGGCGGCGTGCAAGACCTCATCCGGCTGACCAGGCCGGCGGGGTTGGGCTGCGGTTCCGGAGGCGGGAATGATGCCGCCGCCCCAGCGGGCTTCAGCGGTTCCTGGTACGACCTCGCCCACAGGGGCGAGGGCTTCGTCGTGCAGGTCCTGGACGACACCAGCGCCGTCGTGTTCTGGTTCACCTACCGACCCAACGGCAGACAAGCCTGGCTGGTGGGCGTCGGCCGGCTGGAAGGCTCCCGTCTGTTGGTCGACCCGATGATGATCACGGCGGGAGGCCAGTTCGGCGCGGGGTATTCGCCGTCCCAGGTGCGCAAGCAGGACTGGGGCCGGCTGCGGCTCGAATTGACCTGCCAGACCGCAACCGCCGCGTACCATTCGATGCGGGAACGATTCGGCGAGGGCACGCAACACCTGGTCCGCCTCACGGAACTGGACGGCGTGGGCTGCCCGGCACCGGAGCGTGCGCCCCCGCCGGGGCGGATCTCGCCCGACCGCGTGGTGGCGTTCACCGACGTGAACCTGGTGCCGATGACGGCGCTCGAGGTGGTTGCCCGGCAAACGGTGCTGGTGGAGGGGGGCCGGATTGCCGCGGTGGGCGATACCGGAACGGTCGAGATTCCGCCGGAGGCCGTGCTGATCGACGCACGGGGCCTCTTTCTGCTCCCGGGACTCGCCGACATGCACGTGCACCTCGGCCGGGACACCCTCGAGCAATACCTGGAAAACGGCGTCACGACCGTGCGCAACATGTGGGGATTCCCCGATGTCCACGCCATGCAGTCGGAGATCGCCGCCGGAACCCTGGCAGGCCCCAACATCTACAGCACCAGCCCGGGGCTGGACGCCAGCCCGCCGACGTGGCCCTACACGCAGATCGTGAATGATCCCTCCCAGGCCGAGGCGGTCGTGGCACGCCAGCAGGCGAACGGCTGGCAAACGCTGAAGATCTACCAGAAGCTGAGCCGGGCGAGCTACGACGCCATCGTTGCCAGCGCCAAGCGCCACGGCATGGATTTCGTCGGCCACACGCCGACCGACGTGGGGCTGGAGCGGGTGCTGGAGGCCGGGCAACGCTCCATCGAACACCTCGGGGGCTATGAGCGTCTGCTCAACGGCACGGGCCAGCGCGGACCGGCGGGCTGGGCCGCCGTGGATCCGGCCGGCATGCCCGTGCTGGCGGAGAAGTCGCGCCTCAGGGGCGCCTGGAACTGCCCCACCCTGGCCATCCAGCTGAACATAGGGCAGTCGCTGCCGCCCGGCGACAGGCAACGCGCGGCCATGAACCGGCGCCGGATGGTGAAGGCGCTGCAAGACGCCGGCGCCGGCCTGTTGGTGGGAACCGATTCCGGCATTGGCATTACGGCCCCCGGCACCTCGATCCACGACGAGTTGGATCAGTTCGTCGAGGCCGGCTTGAGCCCCTACCAGGCGCTGTTGGGCGCGACCCGCAACGCGGCGGTGTTCCTCGGCGAGGAAGGCGAATTCGGCGTCATCCGACCCGGGGCCAGGGCCGACCTGCTGTTGGTGGAGGGCAATCCGCTGCTGGACTTGCACACGCTGCGGCACCCGCTGGGCGTCATGACCCGCGGCGCCTGGCGCACTGATTGAACGGTCTTCGGAACCCGTCAGCGGAATGGCACTACTCGTAACGCAGCGCCTCGGTCGGCTGAATGCGCGCGGCCCGGCGCGCGGGCCAAAGGCACGCGAGTAGGGCGAACGCCACCACGCAAAGCGGCACCAGCAGGAACACCACCGGGTCGTGGGCGCTCACGCCGAACAGCTGGCTGCGCATGAACGCGCCGAGTGCCAGCGCACCGAGCGCCCCGGGTACCGCGCCCAGCACGGCGATCAGCCCCACCTGGCGCAACACCAGCATCAGGATGCCCCTCTTGTTCGCCCCCAGCGCCATGCGAACGCCGAACTCCCTGGTCCTGCCCGAGGCAAGAAAGCTGACTACTCCATGGACGCCGACGAGCGCAAGCAGCAGTGCGAGCATGGCGAACGAGGTGATTAGCAGGGTAGCAAGGCGCCGCCCCGCGATTGCGCCGTCCAACGCCTCTTGCATGGTAATCGCACCAGCGAGAGGCAACCCCGGGTCAAGTTCCGAGAGTTCATGCCGCAGCATACGGGTCAGCACCGGCGCCCGTGCCGGCCCGCGGACGATAACCGCCATCGAGCGCCAACCGCCGAGCTGTGGGGAGTAGTTCATCTGCGCCCGTGGTAGATAAAGCGTCGGCACGGGCTGAAGGCCCGGAGATTCATTGTGGACTGCACCGACGACGCCCACGATGCGACGCCACTCAGCCCCGGCGCCGGGCGCCCGGATACGCTGCCCGACCGGGTCCATGCCGGGCCAGAATCGTCGGGACATGGTTTCGTCTATGATCGCGACGGCCGGCGAGTTGGCATCGTCTCGCCCGGCAAAGCCCTCGCCCGTGATCAACGGAATGCCGAGGGTCTCGAAATAAGCGGGAGATACGACGCGGAACGCGGCCTCGCGCGGCGGGCCATTGCCGTCGTCCGCCGTCGTGCCCGCGATATCGAAGGCGGTCTGCGCCCCTCCACCCTGGAAGGGAAGATCGTTGGCCAGCGCCACGGAGTCGGCTTCGGGTCGAGCCTCGACCGCCGACAGCAGCCGCTCGAACAGCAGCCCGGCGTCGGCCCTGCCCGGGTACTGGGCGGGGGGTAGAACGACACGCCCCGCGACGATTCCCCGGGTCTCGAACCCGGGATCCACGTTGCGAAGATTCCACAGGCTCCGGACGAGCATTCCCGCCGCGACCAGCAATACGACCGCCAGTCCGATTTCCGCCATCACGAGTGTCCGCCCCGACCGCCTCCCGCCAAACGGATTGCCGGCACCGGCCTCCCGGAGATCACGGTTCGGCTCCAGTCTCGTGGCCCGCAAGGCGGGCACCAGGCCGGACATTCCCAGGGTTGCGATCAGCAGCAAGAACGCGAATGCGAGCGTGGCCACATTGACGGCGGACCCGGCCACCCCGGGAATGTCCCAGACATGCCAGACACGCAAGAACCTCAGGCCGCCCCAGGCGAGGCCCAAGCCAAGCGATAGCCCGAGGAAGCCCAGCACCAGATTTTCCGTGAGCAACTGGCGAACCAGCCGCCACCTGCCGGCACCCAGGGCCATGCGCAAACTCAACTCCCGCCGTCGCAGCTGGGCTCGGGCCAGCCCCAGGGTCGCGACATTGACACAGGCGATCAGCAGAACCAGCGCCACCGCCCCCTGCAAGGCGAACAGCACGAGATCGACGCCGCCGAGCAGGACTTCGCGAAGGTCGATTGCCTGCAATCCGAAACCATTTGCCCGCAGTTCGGACGGCGCTGGAAAATACCCTGGGTACTTATCCGCCAGCCCCGAGGCCACTTCGATGCTCTCGCGCTCCACTGCCGCCAGGGCCGTACCCGGCATGAGCCGCGCCACCACCTTCAACCGGTGATTTGCCGGGTCCAGGCCGGCGGGATCGAAGGATAGCGGCGTGTACAGCGCGGGACCTTCAGCAGGCAGATGAAAGCCCCGGGGCATCACGCCGATGATCGTATGCGGCACGCCGTTGACAAGAAGCTTGTCGCCCAGCACGGAGACGTCACCGCCCAATTGATTGTTCCAGAAGGCATGGGACAGCACGACCACGGCATCTGGCCCCGGCCGATCTTCCCGTCTGGAGAAGACGCGGCCGATGGCGGCGGTCCCTCCCAGCGTCTTGAACAGGCCTGCGGTCGCCCGGGCGGCCGTCACGCGCTCGGCCCGGTCACCGCTGCGAATATTGACGCCTTCCGTCTCGTAGGCCCCCATGCTCCGCACGCTTCGCATGCGCCCTTCGAAATGGACGAATTCCGCATCGGACAGCGGTATCCGTTCGGCGCCAAGGCCCGGGGCCTGCATCCACAGCCTCGCCAACTGTTCGCCCGCCGGATAGGAAAGCGGGCGCTGGGTGGCGGACCAAAGGACACTGAACATGGCACTGTTGAGCCCGATTCCCAGGCCAAGGGTCAACACGACCGCCAGGGTGAACCCCGGGCTCTTGCGGAAGGTGCGCAAGGCGTAACGGATGTCGGACAAGGCCCTGGCCACGTCGCCGCCCCTACTCGTACCGCAGGGCTTCGGTGGGCTGGATGCGTGCGGCACGGTACGCGGGCCAAATGCACGCGAGCAGCGCGAACGCGATCACGCCCGCCGGCACCAGCGCGAAGGTCAGGGGATCGTGGCTGCTGACGCCGAACAGCTGGCTGGCCAGCAACGGCCCCAGAGCGAGCGCGCCAGCGGCACCCAGCACCACGCCCAGCAGCGCGATGCGCCCCACCTGACCAAGCACCAGCCGCAGGATGCGGCCGCCGTCGGCGCCCATGGCGATGCGCACGCCGAACTCCTGCGTGCGCCGGGCGACGCCATAGGAGATCACGCCGTAGATGCCCACCAGCGCCAGCGCCGCGGCCACCGCGGCGAAAAAGCCGAACAGCGACATGCTCAGGCGCCGGTCCGCCAGGGAGTCGCCGACGATGGCTCGGAACGGCTTTGCATCGCGCAGCGGCTGGTCCGGGTCCACCGCGAGGACGGCCTGCTTCACCGGGCCCGCCAAGGTTTCCGGTGCGACGTCGCCCTTGACCACGAGGAACACGTCATTCGTCGGCGGCCGCTGGGCGAACGGGAAAAACATCTGCGGGTAGGGCGGCTCCACGTCCAGGCCCTCGTAGCGCACGCTGTTCACGATGCCCACGATCGTGAGTTGCGTCTGCTCCCTGCCGTGAGCACCCAGCACGATCTGCTCACCGAGCGGGTCCTTGCCGGGCCAGTGCGTCTGCGCGAAATTCTCGTCGATCACCACCACCGGCGGCCCCGCGCGATCGCGCTCGTCGAACGGCCGTCCGCGGACCATCCGCTGGCCTATGGCGTCGAAGTAGTCGGGGCTTACGAACGCCGCTTCCGCGAACGGGAACTCGCCCGGCGCCGGCTCCGGGCGACCGGCGATGGCGAAGCTGGTTTGGCTGCCGCCGACGAAGGGCAGGTTGTTCGTGACGCCGGTCCCGGTCACGCCCGGCAGGGCCTCGACCCTGGCGAGCACCTGGTCCCAGAACTGCCGCACCTTCTCGTCGCTGTCGTATTTCTCCGTCGGCAGGCTGACACTGGCGGTCAGCACGTTGTCGGGATCCAGCCCCGGGTCCACGTCGAGCACCCTGGCGAAGCTGCGGAACAGCAGCGCGGCGCCGACGAGCAACACGATGGCGAGCGCGATCTCGGTGACCACCAGGGCGGCCTGGAAGCGGTGCCGCTCTGCCGACTGCCCGGTGCGCGCGCCGGCCTGCAGCGGGTTGGTGGCGCCGCGGCCGGCACCGTGCAGGGCCGGCACGACGCCGAACACCAGCCCGGTGGCCATTGACAGGACAGCCGTGAAGGCCAGCACGGTGCCATCAATGCCGATGTCGTCCACGCGCGGCAGGTCGCCGCCGTAGATTCGGCGCAACAGGTCCAGGCCCAGGTACGCCGCCACCACGCCGAGCGCGCCCCCCAGGCCCGACAGCAGGACGCTTTCGGTCACGAGCTGGCGCACGAGCTGCCAGCGCCCGGCACCGACGGCGGCGCGCACCGCGAGCTCGCGCTCCCGACCCGCGGTGCGTGCAAGCAGCAGGTTCGCCACGTTGACGCAGGCGATCAGCAATACCAGCGCCACCGCCAGGCTCAACATCATCAGCGCGGGCCTGGCGTCACTGACGGCGAGTTCCTGGAGCACGTGGTACTCGACGGTGCTGAGCCGGTTCTCGGGGTATTGCTTTGCCAGCGCCGCGGACACGCCGTCGATCTCCGCCTGTGCCCGCGACAGCGAAACGCCGTCGGCCAGCCGTCCGTATCCGTAGATGCCGGGATGGTTGCCGCGCTGTTCCCACCCCGGCGTGTTGGCGAACTGGCCGATGGGCACGAACAGGTCGGTGCGCGTCGGGTTGCGCAGCTGCTCCGGCATCACACCGACGACCTCGTAGGGCTTGCCGTTGAGGTTGAGCTTGCTGCCCAGAATGTTCTCGTCACCACCGAAGCGGCGCTGCCAGTAGCCTTCCTTGAGGATCACCACCGGCACGCCCCCGACGGAATCCTCGGCGGCGGTGAAGGTCCGGCCCAGCAGCGGCTTGACGCCGAACACATCGAACAGGTTGGCGGATACCATGGTGGCGCGCACCTGCTCCGGGTCGCCGGTGCCGGTGAGGTTGAAGCGGTCCCGCCGGTACACCGCCAACTCATCAAGCGCCTTCACTTCGCGGCGCCAGTCCTCGTAATTCGGGTAGCTGATGGACATGTCGCCGAAGCCCGGGTTGTGCTCCCAGAACATCACGATCTCTTCCGGCTCGGGGTAGGGCAGCGGGCGCAACAGCGTGGCGTTCACCACGCTGAAGATCGCGGTGTTCGCCCCGATGCCCAGCGCCAGGGTGAGCACGGCCACGAGCGTGAAGCCCGGGTTCTTGGCCAGCGTCCTGGCGGAGAAGCGAAGGTCTTGCCAGAGATGGGTCATCGTGGGACTCCGGTTTTGAGCGGGTCATTCATCGCGCAGCGCCTGCATGGGATGGACTCGGGCCGCCCTGATGCCCGGCAGGCTGCTGGCGAGCAGCGCCACCACGAACATCACCGCCACGCCCGCCCCGATGCTGAAAGGATCGATCGGCGCCACGCCGTAAAGAAGGCTCCTGATCAGGTATCCCACCGCCACGGAGAGCAGCAGGCCGATGCCCAGGCCGATGACGGCGAGAGCCAGGCCGCGCCGGATCACCAGGCCCAGCACGGCGCCCGCGGTGGCACCGAGCGACATGCGGATGCCGATCTCCTTGGTGGAGCGCGCGACCAGGTTGGAAAGCACGGCATAGAGGCCGATCACCGCCAGCGCCAGGGCGCACGCGGTATAGACGCTCACCAGCAGGGTCTGGAACAGCGAATCGCGGTTGAGCCAGCCGATGAAGTAATCGAAGGAGTCCGTCCAGTCCACCGCCGAGTTCGGAGCGATGGCCGCGAGCCGTTGGCGCAAGGACTGGAAGTAGGCGTCGGGATCGCCGGCCACGCGGGCCTCCACGGACACCAGGCGGCGCGGCGACTGCAGCAGCGGCATGTAGAACTCGTGGGCCTGTTGCTCGCTTTCCCGCGCGCCGCCAAAACGCGTATCGCCCACCACGCCCACCACTCGAGCCTGGAGCTGATCGGACAGGGTCACGGTCTGGCCGAGAGCGTGTTGCGGCCCGCCGAGCCGTTCGGCCAGCGAATTGCTGATCACCGCCACGCGATCCGAGCCGGCGTCGTCGCCGTCGGTGAAGACGCGCCCGGCGATGCTCGGGATCCCGAACAGCTCGAAGAACGAGGTGTCCACGTAGAAGAAGCTCGTGCGGACGCCTTCCTGCTGTTCCCCGGGCGGCAGCATGGGATTGTGCACGCGCGCGGTGGGTGCGGACGGAAGCGGCACCGTGGGCCAGACCAGGGCCGCGCCCCGCACCCCCGGCTGCTGGAGCACGGTCTCCCGGACCCGGCGGTAGAAGCCGGGCAGCGCTTCGTCCTCGGGCACGTCCGCGGCATTCACGAACAATCCGAAACGCAACATGCCGCCGGTGCGGAAACCCAGGTCGGCATGGTCCAGCCGCTCGTGGCTCCTGATGAGCAGGCCGGAAGCGGTAACCAGCATGACCGTGAGCGCCAGCTCCGCGATCACCAGGCCGAACCCGAAGCGCATCAGCCGGCTGTTGGTCACGACCCGGCCGGCATCGCGGAGCGCGGCACCGGGGCGCACGTTCATGCCCCCCAGCGCGGGCACCACGGCCGCGCCCAGTCCGCAGGCGAGAATCACCGCGGCGGCGACGGACACCGACAGCGGGCTCAGGCTGATGTCCAGGTAGCCGGGAAACAGCGAACCTTCGGCCATCGCCGCCTTCGAGCCCAGGAAGAAATGCAGTAACCGTGGTGCGCAGAGCACGCCCAGCACGCCGCCCGCGCCGATCAGCAACATGGTTTCCAACGCCACGCCCACGGCGATGCGGCCACGGCCCGCGCCCAGGGCCTGGCGGATGGCGAACTCGCCGCGCCGCTCGGCGCTGCGCACCGACAGCAATGCCGCGACGTTGATTACCGCCACCAGCAAGAGCAGGCCGGCGGCGAGCAGCAATGCACTCTCGCTGTCGCGGAAATTCGCCCGCCAGTTGTCGCCCATGGGCTCCAGGCGGAAGCGCAGGTTCTCACGCGCCTCCGGATGACGTTGGCGAAGCGAATCGTCCAGCGCGGCCAATTCCTGCCGGGCCGCGGAAAGGCTCGCGCCCTGGCGCAGTTTTCCGAGCAGCAGGGTGTTCTGGATATTGCGCGCCTGCTGGCTCGCCTCGCTCAGGTAATGGCGCACCGGCAGCCAGAATTCCAGGTCCGGAAAATCCTCCTCCGTGGTGCCGATGAAACTCTGCGGCATCACGCCGATGACTTCATACTGTCGGCTGAGGCTGTCGTTCTGGGTCGTGGTCCGCAGGGTGCGGCCAAGGACGCTCGGGTCGTAATTGAACATGCGGCCCCAGGTCTGGTAACTGATGACGATTTCATCGGGCGCCGAAGGCTCGTACTCCTGCGGCGAGAACAAACGCCCGATGATCGGCTGCGCGCCGAGCATCTCGAAGTAACCGCGCGTCACCGACTCGCCCTCCACGCGCCGTGCGCCGCCTTCGGTGACGAAAATCAGCCTGCTGCGCGTGATGGCCTGCAGCTCTTCCAGGCTGTTCAACTGGCCCGAAAGGTCGAGGTAATCGGGAAAGGTGACTTCGCCACGCGTCTCGACGCCCGGTTCCTCGTTCCAGATGCGCACCAGGCGCTGGGAGTCCTTGAACGGCAGCGCGCGAAAATTGGTCAGCTCGATCAGCGCGATCACCGCGCTGAAGGCGGCCACGCCGATGGCCGTGCAGAGCATCACGCCCAGGCTCAACCGCCAGGACTGCACCAGCTTGCGCAGCGAGCGCATGAGGGCGGTCACGGGTGGCTCCCGCGCCTGGCGCCCTGGCCGCTGGAGTTACTCATAGCGCAACGCCTCCACCGGGTTGACGCGCAAGGCGCGCCAGGTGGGAACGGCGGCGGCAAAGGCCGTGACCAGTGCCAGCACGCCGAGCACCCCCAGGTAGGTGGCGGGGTCCAAGACGTCCACCTCGGTGAGCATGCCGGCCATGAGCCGGGCAAAGCCGGCGGCCAGGACCAGCCCGACGCCCAGGCCGATGGCGAGTTGCCACAGCGTCTGGCGCGCCATGTTGCGCAGGATGCGGCCGTCGCCGGCGCCCAGCGCCCGGCGCACGCCGATCTCCCGGGTGCGCTGTGCCACGGAGTACGCCAGCACGCCGTACATGCCCACCGCCGCGAGCAACAGGGCGATGGCGCCGAAGATCTGGAAGTGAACCGCCACCAGCCGGTCCGTCTGGCCACCGTTGGCCACCCAGTAGTCCAGCGTCCGCAGCCAGTACACGGGCGTGTCCGGGTCCTGCGCCTGCACGGTGGCGCGCATGGTGGATCCGAACGCCAGCGGGTCGCCGGCGGTACGCACCGCGGCGGTGGCGAAACGCATCGGGTTCTGGCTCATGGGCAGGAAGATCGCGCCCCGGTCCTGATCGTCGGCCTGGGAGAGGTGTACGTCGTCCACCACGCCGATCACGGTGCGCAACTGCTTGGGGTCGTCGCTGTAGTTGAGCGCCACCTGCCGGCCCACCGCGTCCCCGCCGGGCCATGCCTTTTCCGCGAAGGACCGGGTGACCACGGCCACCGGCTCGGTGTCGGCGCGGTCGCGCTGGTCGTAGACCCGTCCCCGCAACAGGGGGATTTTCAAGAGATCGAAATAGCCGGGCGTGGTCGCCGCCCAGTTCATCCACTCGCCGTGCTCGTACTGCTCGTCCAGATCGCCTTCGCCGGTCACGGCGAACTTGGTGTAGTACTCCTGCATGCCGGGCAGGCTGGTGGCCACCGTCGCCTGTTCCACGCCGGGCTCTCGGGCCAGCTTCGAGGTCAGTTGCTCGAAGAAGCGGTCTCGGGATTCCGGCGTCGGGTACTGCTCCTCGAACAGCCCCATGCGCCCCACCAGCACGCCGTGGGTATCCGCCCCGTAGTCACGCTGGTCCAGGTTGACCAGGCTGCGCAGCATTAGGCCGGCGCACACCAGCAACACGCAGGAAAGTGAAATCTCGAACATCACCAGGCCGCGGCTGAGCCGACCGACGCGACTACCCGTGGTCCGGCCGCTGCCGTCCTTGAGCGACTCCATCACCGCGACCCTGGTGCCGCGCAGCGCCGGCAGCAGACCCGCCAGCATGGTGGTGAGCAGGGCCGCGCCGAAGGCGAACAGCACGACCGTCGAATCGGTGGCGGTATCCACCCAGTAGGGAATGGTGGCATCGCCGGAGCGCAGCACGTTCATGGTCCACATGCCGCCCCGGTCCGCCAGCACCACCGCGACGGCGCTGGCCGCCAGCGAGAGCAGCAGGCTTTCCGCCAGCACCCGGCCCACCAGCCGGCGCCGGCTCGCGCCCAGTGCACTGCGCACGGCGAGTTCGCGGCCGCGGCGCGTGGCGCGCACCAGCAACAGGTTGGCGGTGTTGGCGCAGGACATCACCAGCACCAGCAGCACCGCGGCGAACATGGTGTAGAGAGCGGAGCGCGTCTGTTGGCTGACGAACTCCTCGGTGTAGGGCTTGACCACGGCGGCGAGTCCCTTGTCGGTCTCCGGATACTCGTCCGCCAGGTGCCTGGTGATGGCATCCACGTCGGCCAGCGCCTGTTCCCGGGTGACGCCGTCCCTGAGTCGGCCGAACACCTCCAGGGTGTTGCCGGCGTCGCGGGCCTCAAGCGTGGCCGGGTCGATGCGCAACGGCACCCAGACGTCCTGGTTGATGGGGAAGGCGAAACCCTCCGGCATCACGCCCACCACCGTGGCGTCATGGGCGTTCACGCGGATCGTTCGCCCGACGATGCCGCGGTCGCCGTTGTAGCGGTGCATCCAGGTGGCATGGCTCAGCAACACCACCTCGGGCCCGCCCGGGCGGCTGTCGCGGTCGTTGAGCGTGCGGCCGAGAAATGCCCGGGCCTTGAGCACGTCGAAGGCGTTGCCGGTGATGAACGCGCCGTCGAACCTTTCCGGCCGCTCGGCCCCGGCGCCTGCCAGGTTCACGGTTCCCGTGTAGAAGGCGGCGAGCCCGGTGAACGAACGTTGTTGCTCCCGCCAGTCGAGATAATCCAGCTGGTGCACCTCCAGGCTGTCTTCGCCCCGGGCCAGGTTGCTGGTTTCCAGGTGCATGATCCGGTTGCTTTCCGGGAACGGCAGCGGCTCCAGGATGAAGCCCTTGATGGCGCCGAACATGAAAATGGTGCTGCCCAGGCCCACCGCCAGCACGAGCACCACGAGCAGCGTAAAGCCCGGCGAGCGCCTGAGGCCGCGGGCGGCGTTCAACAATTCCCCGAGAATGGCTGTCATTTCGTTCTCCCCTTCATGTTTGGGCCGCCAGCGACTATTCGTCGCGCAGCACGGTCATGGGCGCCAGCCGCGCGGCCCGCCTGGCGGGCACCAGAGCGCCCAGGAGGCCGGCGATCAGGAACACCGCGGCGCTGAATGCGACCATCACCGGGCCGGCGGGACCCAGCGTCGCGTTCACCGCGTCCAGCAGCGCCCGGGCCGCGAGGAAAAGCACCACCCCCGCAGCGATACCGGCCGTTACCAACCACAACCCGCGTTTCAGGTAGCGCGACAGGACGGAGCGTGGCGTGGCGCCCACCGCGAGCCGCACGCCGATGTGGCGCCGCTCGGCGCCCACCGCAAAGCTCAACAGGGCGTAGAGTCCGGTCACCGCCAATGCCAGCACCAGGGCGGCAAACGCGCCCAGCAGGCTGGTGGCCAGCAGCCGGTCCCTGAGCAGCGCCGTGCGGGCGCTTTCCATGAAAGTGATGTTGTCTGCCGGCACGGAATCGTCGATGGACCAGATCACGTGCTGGATGGGACGCACCAGCGCGGCGGCGCTCGATCCCGCGTCCACCACCAGGAAACGGTCCTCGATGGGCCATTGCGCCTGGCTGAAATAGAATGCCGGGGCCGCGGGCGAGCCCGGACCATCAAACTTCACGTCCCCTGCCACCCCGACAATTCGCCAGCGTTGTGAGTCTCGCTCCTTCCACCAGGACTGTTTGGTGAGGTATTGCCCCACGGGGTCTTCGTCACCGAAGTATTCGCGGGCGAAGGCCCGGTTGATGACCACCACGCCCGCGCTCTGGAAGTCGTCCTGCCCGGTAATGGCGCGGCCCGACAGCAAAGGAATGCCCGCGGTCTTGAAATAGTCGGGGCCCACCGGCCGGAAGCGCGCCTCCGGAAGCACGCCGCTCGCCGGCGGCTCGCGGCCCTCGATCCAGAAACTCGTGGTCCAGTTGGGCTCCAGGGGTTGTATGCCCGCCACGCTCGCGTGGACGACTCCGGGGAGCGCCCTCACCCCGTCCAGGAGCTGCCGGTAATAGGCATTCACCTTCCGTGGCTGGTTCATCGGGTGGTAGCGCTCTGCGGGCAGGAAGATGCGAAACGCGACGCGCCCCCGCGCATCGAATCCAAGAGGCTCGGTAAGCAGGTGGAGAGCGGTGCGCGCCAGCAGCGCCGCGCCGGCCACCAGCGCAAATGCCAGGGCTACCTGGACCACGAGCAACGACCCGCCCAGCCCCAGGCGCGAGCGCCTGGTGCCGGCCTGCGTCGCACCCGTCCTCAGATCCGCGGCGCCGGAGGTTCTGGCGCCCCGCCACGCCGGAATCAGGCCAAAGGCCACGGAGGTGCCGATCGCGGTGACCAGGGCGAAGGCCAGCACGGTGGCATTCAGGCCCGCGACGCCCGCCAGGGGCAGGTCGGCTGGCAGCCAGGCGGGCGCCGAGCCGAGAGCGCCCCAGGCGAGCAACAGGCCGATGGCCGCGCCGACGCCACCGAGAATCGAAGACTCTGCCAGTAGCTGCCCCACGAGCTGCCGCCGGCTGGCGCCCAGCGAGCGCCGGATCGCCATCTCGCGGCGCCGATTCGCCGCGCGCACCACCAGCAGTCCCGCCACGTTGACCGCCACCACCAGCAGGAGCAACGCGCAGGCCGCCATCAGCATCCGCATTACGTTGCGGTAGGAACCCACCAGCGACTCCCTGAGTGGTTCCACCCAGGCCGTGCGGTTGCGGTTCGAATCCGGATAGGCGTCAGCGAGACGGCCCGCGATGGCGGCCATCTCGGCCTGCGCGGACTCCACCGTGACGCCGGGTTTCAGGCGTCCCACAACGTGCAGGCGGTGCTGTCCCCGGTTGTCCATGCCCATGTTCTGCGCCACCGGCAGCCAGAAACGGACGTCCCTGGGCAGGTTCAGGCCGACCGGCATGATGCCGATCACCCGGTGCGGCACGTCGTCGATGTCGATCGTGGCCTCGCCAACCTCGTTCCCGTGTACGCCCAGCTCGTCGGCGAACGTGCTGCCGAGCACGACGACCGGCTCGCCGCCCCAGCGGTCTTCCTGTTCAGTGAAAACCCGCCCCGCGACCGGGCTGACGCCCAGCAGCTTGAAGAAACCCGCGCTGACCCGGCCGGCGTCGAGGCGGCGGGGGCGTGTCTCGCTGGTGCGCACCACTGCGTTGTATGCGTCATAGGCCGCCAGATCCATGAACCGGGTCTGCGCGTCGCGCATGTCGGCGAAGTCCGAATAGGACGTCCACCAGCGCGAATCGGGGCTGCCACCGTGCGACGGGTCCGCGGGCCGGCCCCAGACACTCACCAGCCGGTCGGCGTCCTGGTACGGCAGGCCCCGCAGCAGCACGGAATCGAACAGGGAGAACATTACGGTTACGGACGCGATGCCCATGGACAACAGCAGTACGATCACGCCGCACAGGCCGGGCCTGCGGCTCAGGGAGCGGACGGCACCCCGCAGGGTCAACATGATGTTCATGACGTCTTTCCCGTTTGGATCATTCGTAGCGCAGCGCCTCGACTGGATTGACCCGGGCCGCGCGCCAGGCGGGTATCAGCGACGCGAACGCCGCGACTGCCATGAGCAGCCCCGTCGCCAGCAGGTACAGCCAGGGCTCACGCGGGCTGAGCTCGAATACCAGGCTGGCCAGCAGTCCGCTCGCTGCTAGCGCCAGCCCGTTGCCGATCAGGCTGCCCAGCCCCGCCAGGCGCAGACCCTCACCAAGGATGGCGCGCAGCACGCGGCGCCTGGACGCACCGATCGCCATGCGGACGCCGATGTCGTGCGTGCGCAGGGAAACCGTGTAACTCATCACCCCGAAAAGGCCCACCGCGGCTATCGCCACCGTGGTAGCCGCGAACAACGCCATGAGCAGGGTCGCGAATCGCTGGCGGGCGATGGACTGGAGCATGATCTGCCGCATCGAGTACACGGCGTATACGGGAACGTCGCGATCAATGCCGGCAACCGCGTCGCTCAAGGGCCTGGCGAGCGAGTCCGGCGGCACCGTGGTTCGCAATACCAGGGTTGAATTGCTCGGCGCGGGGGCCTGGCCCATTCGGAAGTAGACCGTGGGCCCGGGCTTCCAGAAAAGCCTGTTCTGGCGCACGTCCCCCACGATCCCGACGATGCGGAATTCCAGGTCCCCGAGTGTCTTGAATTTACGGCCCAGCCAGTCCCCGTCGCCCAGCAGTTTTTCGGCGAACGACCGGCTCACCACGGCGACCCGCTCGGTGTCGGCACGGTCGGCGTCCGTAAACACCCTGCCCTTCAAGAGCGGAATGCCGGCGGTCTCAAAGTAGCCCGGCGTCGCCCAGCGCCAGTCCACCGTGGGTTCCTCCCCCGGTGCGTAGTCCTCGCCGGCAATGGTCACGTCGCCACTCCAGTTCGAAGTGGTAAGCGGTGCGGCATCCACGGCCGCCGCGCGCTGCACACCGGGCAACGCGGTTGCGGCGGAAACGACGCGTTGCAGGAACTCGTCGTTGAGCCGGGCCTGCCCGAGGTAGGGTGCCGCGTCATCGCTCTGTTCGGGGGCGGGTGCAGGCAGGAGCACCTTGGCCACCAGCAGGTTGTTGCCATCAAACCCGGGGTTCACGGCAGAGAGCCGGCTCAGGGAGCCGATCAGGATGATCGCTCCCACCAGCAGCACCAGGGACACGGCGATCTCTCCGCATACCAGGCCGGAACGCCAGTGGTTGCGCGCCGAGCCCGGTTGCCGTCCGGAAGCGTTCAGCGCCGCGGCGGGTGCAACGTTGCCCGCCGCCCAGGCCGGCACGATTGCCGCCGCCAGCATGGCCAACAGCGTAATGAGCAGGGTGAAGGCAAGCACGCCCCCGTCAATGCTCACCGTGGACACGCGCGGCAGGCTCTGCGGAGCCAGCGAGAGTAACAACCGCGTGCTGCCGGACGCGATCAGCACGCCAAGCACCGCCCCGCCGGCGGCCAGCACCACGGCTTCCGTGGCGGCCAGCCCGGCAAGCGAACGCCTGCTCGCGCCAATGGCGGCGTGGGTTGCCAGCTCGCGGGAGCGGGACAGGACGCGGGCAATGATCAGATTGGCCACATTGGTACAGGCCACCAGCAGTACCAGCAGGACGGCCCCCATCAGGATCCACAGCGTGTCCTGGACGTCGCCCACTTCGGACTTCCGGAAACTCACGACCTGGAAGCTAAGGTCCCTGTGATTCTCGGGGCGGTCGGCGGCCCATTGCTGCGCCACGGCGTTCATGCGCTGGGACGCGGAATCGATGGTGGTGCCCGGCTCGAGACGGCCGATCAGCATCACGTAGTTGCTGCCCCAGCCGCTGTCGGACTTCCAGAACCGGGAGGGCAACCAGACGTCGGTGCCGGCGGGCATATCAAGACCCGGCGGCGCGACGCCGACCACTGTGTAGGAGACGCCATCCACGCGCACTGACTTGCCCAGCGCGCCGGCCGGGGAACCGAAGCGCTGCCGGGCCAGGCCGTAGGCGAGCACCGCGCTTGGTTGCGCGTTTGGGGCGTCATCCGCAGCCCCAATCCAGCGGCCGGCGGCGGGTTGCATGCCCAGCACCTGGAAGAAGCGCGGAGTAGTCTCGGCCTTGTAAATGCGCTCCGCCTTGTCGGCCCCGGCAAGCGTGGCGCCTTCGCGCGTGTATCCGGCGACCGTGACGCCCAGGTCCGTTCTCCCGGCAAGCTCCAGGAAGCCGGGGCGCGAGATGGGAGAACCAGTGACCGGAGGCTGAGTGCGGTAGAGGTGGACCAAGTCATCGGGCTGTGGGTAGGGCAACGGCTTCAACAGGACACCGTTGACGACGCTGAACACCGCCGTGCCGGCACCGATGGCAAGGCCGAGGGTGACCATGGCGGCAATGCTCAACACCGGGCGCCGAAGCAGGCGTCGGATGGCATGGCGCAGGACGCTCAGGTAGTTCATGGCGGTTGCCTCATTCGTAGCGCAGCGCTTCCACGGGATTGACCCGCGCCGCTCGCCAGGCGGGAGCAAGAGCCGCCAGCAGGCCCACGATCACCATGGTCCCGATGCCCAGAGCGATCGAAGCAATCGGCACCGCGCCCATGCCGAAGAACTGGGTCTGCAGCAGCCTGATCAGCGCAATGGCACCAAGAAACCCGCCGACCAGTCCGGGGAGCACAATCCGCGCCGCGCCGGCGAGCGTGGCCGCGAAGAGGTTGCCGGGTTGCGCCCCGAGCGTAAGCCTCATGCCCAGTTCGGTGACGCGCTGGCGCTGTACGAAGGCCAGCGTTGCGTACACGCCCAGCGCAGCGAGCAACAGGCAAGCGACGGCAAAACCCACAACGGAAGTCGTGAAGAAGCGCAGCGTTCGGGTTTGCGCCCGAATGTCTTCCGTGAGCGCAAACATGCGGGTGATGCCTTCCCGCGGGTCCAGGCTCCAGATCGCGTCGCGCATTTGCTCGCCGAGACCTTCGAGCCCGTTCGGTGCGTGAACCAGAAAGGTCATGCCGACCCAGGGGAACTGCTGGAAAGGTACCAGGATCTCGGGCACAGGATCCGACCTGAGTCCGGCGTTCCTGGTGTCGCGGCTCACGCCCACGATCCGCACGGGAATGCGCTCGCCGCTACCCAGCGGCAAGGCCAGTTCCCTGCCCAGCGGATTCCTGTCGTCGAACACCTGCCGCGACAGCACCTCGTTGATGATGGCCACCTTCGACGCGCCGGCATGGTCGGTCTTGGCGAAATTGCGCCCGGCGACCACGGGAACGCCGAGCAACGGCAGGTAATCGGCGTCCACCCGTCGGAGCTGCGCCTGGAGCGGCTCCGGCTCGCCCCGCCCCCGTACCTGCATGTCCACGTTGAAACCGCCGATAAGCGACAGTGGTGCGCTCGTCGTTACCGCCACGCGCTCCACGCCAGGTATCGCCTCCATCCTGCTCTTTGCCTCGGTGGCAAATCGCCGCCATTCGCCGGGTCCACCGCCGCGGAATATTTGCAATGCCTGAATGCCCTCCGCGCGGTAACCGGGATCCACCCGGGTCAGCCGGATAAGGCTGAGCGAGAGCGCAATCGCGCCGATCAGCGCCGCGGTGGTGAGCGCCACGCCAGTCGACGGCAGCCACACGTGTGCAGCGCCGATTCTCGCGGCCAGCGGCGATCGGCCGCTCTCCCCGATTGCGACCGCCTTGGGCAACCCCCTAGCCGTTCCGAGCAGCAACACCAGCGAGGGCACCAGCAGGGCCGTCGCCGACGCGAACCCCAGCACCGGCAGGTCCACGGCGATCTCGGCGGCCCTGGGCACGTCGCCGCTGGCCAAGCCACGAAGCAGGTCCACGGCCACGAAGGTCAGCGCGGTGCCGACGACCGCCGCCAACAGCGCGACGAATCCCAGTTCGAGGCCCAATTCCGCGCGCAATCGCGCCCGGGTCGCCCCTAGTGCCACGCTTATCGCGAGTTCGCGCCGCCGGTGCACCAGATTCGCACCGACCAGAGCCGCCGCATTAGCACAAGCCACCAGCAACACCAACACCGAAATGGCGAAGACTCCCCAGAGCACCCAGCGGACGTTGCCCACCACCTGCTCGTAGATCGGCTGCAGGCGTATCGTCCAACCGTCGTCGGCGATGCCGTATTGCTCCCGCACCCGCTCGTTCAGCGCGAGTAGTTCCGCGCGTGCCGAGCTCGGGTCCACGCCGGTGGCCAGACGTGCCACGGCATTGACGTAGCGGGCGTTCCAGTACACGGGCTTATCCGGCTCGAGTTCGCGTGGCAATAGCGGAACCCACATGCCCACGTCAGAATCTGGAAACTCGAAGTCCCTGGGCATCACCCCGACCACTTCCACGCTTCCGCTGGTGGTCTCGATCTGTTGCCCGATGACGTCCGGCGACCCACCGGCTAGTCGTTGCCACTCGGTGAATGACAATACTGCCACCCCATGCCCGGACTCGACGTCCGAGGCGTTGATCCAGCGACCGAGCAACGGATACCTGCCCAGTGCGGGGAAATAGCCAGGGCTGATTCGGTTGACGGTAATCTCCCGCGGCCGGCCGTCCCGCACCACCGTGGTTCCACCCCAGATGAAATAGCCGAATGCCTCCATGCAGCTGGCGCCATTGGCGAATTCCTCGGCCTGCGCCGGTGTCAATTCCTGCCCGTGGACGTCGCGGGACGGGTTCGCCGACTGAACCAGCATCAGCTGATCTTGTTGTGGATACGGCAGGGACCGTAGCGCGACGCCGTGAAGAACGCTGAACGCGGTCACGGTGACCGCAATACCCAGGGCCAGCGTGAAACCCAGCCTGAACGCGTACGCTGGCCTGCGGAGCAGGCGCCGCGCAGTCAGCATCAGGGTTCCGGAAATTTTTTCATTCATCGGGCCATTACTCATATTTCAACGCTTCCACGGGATTGACGCGCGCCGCTCGCCAGGCGGGAATCAGCGAGGCCAGTGCCGCCACCAGCCCGAGGAAGACGATCACCGCGACGAGCACCGTGGGATCGAAACGGCTCACACCGTAGAGCTGGGAGGAGACGAAGCTGGACAGCAGCAGCGCCGCCCCCAGGCCGGCGGCCAGACCCACGGCGATCAGGCGCCCGCCCTGTTTCATGACCAGCACGAGCACGTCACGCAGTTGCGCGCCCAGCGCCATGCGAACGCCGAGCTCGCCGGTGCGCTGGCTGACCGAGTAGGCGAGCACGCCGTAGATGCCCACCGCCGAGAGGGTCAGCGCCACCGCGGCAAACACCATCAACAGGAGCATGGGAGCGCGGCGCGTCTGCAGGCTCATGTCGATCATCTCCTGCATGGTGCGCACGTGGGTCAGCGGCAGCTCCGGGTCCACCGAAGACACGGCCTCGCGCACCTGGTCGGCGATGCTCATCGGCGGCACGGCGGTGCGGATCACGAGGGTGGGACCGGAGATCGAGCGGCCGCGGATCGGCAGGTAATAGGTTTCCTTGGTCACGTCCCTGGACAGGTCGGTCTGCTTGACGGTCCCGACTACGCCAACGACCCGGAACCACTGGGGGTTCTCCTCGTCGTCGAAACCGATGCGGCGGCCGATGGGGTTTTCGTCCGGGAAGTAGCGCTCGGCAAGAGTCTCGTCGATCACGGCCGCCGGGTTGTCGGTGCCGTCCGTGGGCTCGAATACCCGCCCCTCAAGCACCGGTATCTGCATGGCCTTGAAATAGCCGCCGTCCACCTGGCGGATCATGCCGTGGGGCGAGTTTTCCCCCGGACCGGACTCGTAACCTTCGATGTCGTATGACGCCTGCGGATTGCCGCCCTCGAAGGGCGCCACGTTGGTCATCCCCGCGGCGACCACGCCGGGAATGGCCTGCAGGCGCTCCACGAGCCGGTCGTGGAACGAGACGAACGCATCCAGCTCGCCATACTTGCTGTCGGGAAGCGACAGTCCCGCGGTCAGGAGCCCTTTGGGGTTGAAGCCGGGCGAGGTGGACTGGAGCTTCATAAAGCTCTTGATCAGCAGCCCGGAGCCCACCAGCAACATGGCGGCGATGGCCACCTGGGCGATCACCAGGGCACTCCGCGTCACGTGGGTGCCGCGGCCGGCGGATGCACTGCGCCCGCCCTCCTTGAGTACCTCGGCGGTGTTGTCCCGGAGCGCCGCCAGCGCCGGCACCACGCCGAACACCAGACCGGTGGCCACTGCCAGGCCCAGGGCGAAGGCGAGCACCGTGACGTCAAGCTGGATGTCGAACAACTCGTTGCTGGGGCCCAGCCCCACCGCGGTGAGCAGTTCCAGCCCGAACCAGGCGACGAGGAGGCCAGCGACACCGCCCACCACGGAAAGCACCAAGCTTTCCGCCAGCAGCTGGCGCACGATGCGCCAGCGCCCGGCACCCATCGCCGTGCGCACCGAGAGTTCGCGCCGGCGCGCGGTGACCCGGGCCAGCATCAGGTTGGCCACGTTGGCGCAGGCGATGAGCAGCACGAAGGCCACCGCCGCCTGGAGCAGGTAGAGCGGCGCGCGCAGGTTACCGATCAATTCCTCGCGGTAGTTGACCGCGCGACCGCCGAATCCGGAGTTCTTCCAGAACTCGGCCGCCTCGGGAAATCTCTGGTTGTTGATTTCCTGGATCCGGTCGAGCTGCTGCTGCGCCTGCTGGGTGGTGGCGCCGGGCCTGAGCCGCGCGATCATGGAGGAGAACTCGCGTCCACGCTCGTCGTCGCCCATCTGCGCCTGGGTGAACGCGAACGGCGCCCAGAGCTGCACGTCCTGGTTGGGAAACACGAAGCCGCCCGGCATGACGCCGATGATCCGGTAGGCCTTGCCGTCGAGCTGGATGTCGGTGCCGATGACGTCGCGGCTTCCGCCAAATGCCGACTGCCAGAGCGGGTAACTCAGCACCACCACCTGGTCGTTGCCGACGGTCGCTTCCTGTTCGTTGAACACGCGCCCGAGAAGAGGCTTCACCTGAAGCGTGCTGAACAGCGACGGGGTCGCCGCCAGGGTCAGCAGGCGCTGCGGGTTACCCTGCCCGGTAAGGTTCACGCCCTTCCAGGTGTACATGGCCGAATCCTGGAACGCGTCCACGTCCCTGCGCCGGTCCAGGTAGTCCGGGATCGACACCCCGGCGTGGATCAGGCCCATCTTTGGATAGGTATTGAACACGGCCACCAGCTGTTCGCCGTGCGGATAGGGCAGGGGTTTCAGCATGAGCCCGTTGATCATGCTGAAGATCGCGCTGTTGGCGCCGATGCCCAGGGCCAGCGTCAGCACCACCGCGAAGGAAAAGCCGGGACGCTTGGCAAGCTGCTTGAAGCCATTGGCAAAATCAGTAAAGAGATTCACGTTGGCATGCCCCTATTCGTGGCGAAGTGCCTCAATGGGATTGACGCTGGCCGCGCGGCGCGCCGGCAGCATGCCGGCACCGAGTGCCACCAGGGCCAGTGCGCCGATGGCGGTAACAAGGACCGCCGGGTTGTGGGCGGATAACTGGTAAAGAAGGGACTGTGCGAAACGGCCCAGCACGACGGCCGCAAGCAGTCCGATACTGCCACCGACAAGGGTCATGAGGGCCACGCGCCGCAGGATCTCCAGCAACAGCCGTGCCGGGTCCGCCCCCAACGCCATGCGCACGCCGATCTCGCGCGTGCATTGAGCGACGCTGAACGACAGCACGCCGTAGAGCCCGATCGCGGCGAGCAGGGTCGCCAGGACCGCGAATGAACCCGCCAGCACACCCACGAAACGATCAAGGACTACGTTGGAACGCACCTGCTGCGACAACGTGTGGAGTTCTTCCACCGGCAAATTGGGGTCGAGCCGTTTGACGATGGCCGGGATCGCGGTCATGACCCTGGAAGGATCCATGGCGCAGCGCACATAGAAAGTGAGAGAACCCAGGTTGTCGTCCTGGCGGTTCGGCAAGTAGTAGAGAGGGGGATCGTCGTCCTTGACGTTGGCGTACTTGGTGTTTGCCACCAGGCCCACGATCTCGATGTCCAGGTCCGCCTGACGACCCACCGCCATTCGCTTGCCGACAACCTGGTCGCCGAGATTGAATTTCTCGGCGAAGCGCCGGTTGACGATGGCGACCTTCGGCGAATCGGCGACGTCGGCGTCGTTGAACGCGCGGCCCATGAGCAGCGGGATGCCCAGTGTGTCGAAGTAGCCCGGGCTCACCTCGTTGGTGGAGGCATTGACGTCGGTCTCCGGTCCTGCCTCGAAGCCCTCTACGTGAAGGCTGTTTCTCCAGGTGCTGTCGGTGAGCAGCGGCACCATGGATGTCGCCACGGAAGTCGCGCCGGGTGCCGCCGCCAGCTCCTCCTCGAGGCGGCGGAACAGGTTGTAGGAACGCTCCGGGCTGTAACCGTTTTGGGCGGGCGCGACGCTGAATGTGACGACTGAGCTCACATTCATGCCCAGTTGCGCCCGGCTCAGGTTGAACAGGCTCTGGATGAACAGGCCGGCCAGCACCAGGAGCGTCATGGACATGGCGATCTGGACGGTCACCAGCGTGGTGCGCATGCGATCGGCGGCGCGCCCGCCGGCGAGTTGCCCGGACTCGCCCCGGAGCACCAGCGCCGGTTGCATGCGCGCGCCCTGGATCGCCGGCAGCAAGCCGAACAGCAACAGCGATGCCGCGCTCAGGCCGACGGCGAACAGGCCCGCCGAGGGCTTGAGCCCGAATTGCAGGCCCGCGACGGCCGCCGGGGGAATCAGCGAGGCAAGCAGGTGCAGCGTGCCCACCGCCACGAACAACCCGGCCAGGCAGCCGATCACCGCCAGCAGGAACGATTCCACCAGCAGTTGCGCGAGCAGGGTGCGGCGGCCGGCGCCAATGGACGCACGGATCGCCAACTCGCCGGTGCGCCCGGCGCCGCGCGCGAGCAACAGGTTGGCCACGTTCACGCAGGCAATCAGGAGCACGAATCCGGAAACCGCGAACAGGAGCACGAGCGGCGTGCGTGCCGTGTCCCTCACCTGGCTCTGGCCCCGGGCGCCGGGCGACAGGGTGATCCTGCGCTCCACGAATCTGGCCAGCTGCTGTTCCGTGGCGCCCTCCTGCAGGGGCGCTTCCACTTCCTTGAGGATGCCTCCGTAGAGCGTGTTAATCCGTTCGCGCGCCTGCGCGAGCGACACCCCGGGCTTGAGTCTCCCGAACAGGTAAATCCAGTAGGCACGCCGGTTGTCGTGATCTTCATCCAGCCGCGACTGGAGTACCCAGCGCATCGTGATGGGCACGAAGAACTGCGGATCGACGCCCAGCGTGGTTCCCCTGAAGCCCGCGGGCGCGACGCCCACGATCTGCAGCGACTGCCCGTTCACGATCAGGTTGTCGCCTATCACACCGGGGTCCGCCCCGAAGCTGGTCCGCCAGAAGTCATGGCTCAGGACCACGACCCGCCCCTCGCCGACGACCCTGTCGTCGTCGGGGCGGAGCAGCCGGCCCAACACCGGCGCCAGTCCCAGCACCGGGAAGTAGCTGCCCGACACCAGCATGCCCTCGCCGCTTTGCACCTTCTCGTCCATGGCGATGTTGGCCTGGAAGCTTCGGTGTGCGGCGATACCCGTGAACGATTCCTGGCCGCGCTGCAGGTCCCGGAACATGGGATAGCTGAAGATCTGGTTGCAGTCGCCGGCGGAAGTGCATGACACGTCGCCCGACTTCGACCCCGGCGCTCCGAAGTTGATCAGTCGGCCCGGGTTGGATACGGGGAGCGGCCGCATCAGCACCTGGTGGAACAGCGAGAAGATCGCCGTGTTGGCGCCGATGCCCAGCCCCAGCGTCAGCACCACGGCCAGCGTAAAGCCGGGCCGCTTGACGAGCTGCCGCAGGCTGTACTTCAAATTGTTGGCGAAGTTCATGGTTTGTTCACTATTCCTGTCGTAGCGCCACAGTGGGGCTCACGCATGTGGCCCTCCGGGCGGGAATCGCACAGGCGACAATCGTCACCAGCAGAAACAACAAACTGATTGCGATGTAGGTCACCGGATCCGTGGCGGAAACATCGATCAGCAGGCTGGACAGGACCCTGGCCAGCAGAAACGCGGCCAGCAGGCCCAGAGCGACGCCAATACCCGCGAGCAGCATTCCTTGCCCGATTACGAGCCGGAAAATCTGTGCCGGCTTGGCGCCAAAGCTCATGCGAACGCCGATCTCGGGCGTTCTTTGGCGAACCAGGTAGGCAAGCAGGCCGTAGAGCCCCACTGCGGCGAGAACCAATGCGACGCCGGCAAATAGGCCGATAAGCGTCAAGGTGAAGCGGGTTTCCGTCATTGAATTGCCGACTAGCCGGCTCATTGGCGCCACCTGCGTGACGGCAGCCTCGGAATTCAGGTCCATGAGTGCCGCCTCGATCGGCCCGATGAGCGCGTTCAGGTCGCCGTGGCTGCGGACGGTCCAACTGACGCCCGCGCCCGCGGCAAAACTATTCGGCAGGAACACGGTTTCCCGCCCCTCCTCGGCCAGGGAGACCTGCTTTTGGTGCCCGACCACGCCTACAACCTCGACCGGAACCGGGTCGGTCCTGCCCAGGCGTACAAACAGCTGATTGCCGACCGGGTTCTCGCCCGGCCACGCCCGGCGCGCGAGGATGTCGTCCACCACGGCCACCGGCCGCGCCATGTCCTGATCCCGCTGCGTGATGGTCCTGCCGCTCAGCAGCGGTGTATGCATGGTTTCGAAATAGCCCGGTAGCACGTTCCGATAGTCCGCTTGGCGAACGGAGTCGGAAAGAAAGCCGGCTTCGCTGGTCGCATAGCGGCTGGCGTACCTGCCTCCCGAGAAGGGAAGAGGCGTAGCTGCCCCCACGGATTCGACCCCCGGCAGAGCCCTGAGCCGGCTCATGAACTCGCGCTGGAAGGGCACAAACGCACTCGGCACCTGGAACTGGTCATTGGGCAGGTTGACGTTGAAGGTCAGAACGCCCGCGGGCTGGAAGCCGGGGTCGGCACTCTGTAAGGCAAGAAAACTGCGCGCCATCAGACCGGCGCCCATGAGCAGAACGAAGGACAGCGTGACCTCCGCCACCACCAGCCAGTTGCGCACGCCGTGACGCGTGCCTCTCCGCGAGACGGCCCCGCGCCCGTTGAGGCGTTTGGCGAGGTCCAGCTTGGACGATTGCACTGCCGGCAGGATGCTGGCGAGCAGTGCAGCCAGGGCGGAAATGCCGAAACTGAACACCAGCACGGTGCCGTCCACGCTCGCCGTGTCCAGTCTCGGCAGGCGGTGGGGCACGAGGGTAAGCAGGCCGGCAAGTATCGCGTAGGCCAGTCCCACGCCGAGAAGCCCGCCAAGGATGGCCAGCACCACGGCTTCCGCAACCATTGGGCGGATCAGGCGTGCGCGGCTGCCGCCGATCGCGGCCCTGATCGCGGTATCCCGCGAACGGCCCGTGGCCCGCACGAACAGCAAGCCGGTCACGTTGGCGCATGCAATCAGGAACACGAAACCCACTGCACCGAAAAGCATTAGCAACGCGGGGCGGCTATCGTCGGTCACATCGTCGAATAGCGGCTCAAGGCGATTTCTGAAGTTAGCGGCCCCGAGAATCTGGTTGTTCGAGCGGATCCGCGCGGAGATGCGGTCCATTTCCGCCTGCGCCTGCTCGATGCTGACGCCTTGTTTCATCCGGCCGACGACACTGAGAAATACGTTTTCCAGCGGAGCGTTCTGGAGATCTATGCGCAGCGCCATCCAGACGTCGGGCCGCTCGACGGCGTTCGATTCCGGCGGCAGCAACAGTTTGGTGTTCGGGGCCATGACGCCGACTACCGTGACCGGGCTTCCGGCAACCTGGATGATCCGACCGATGACCGAAGGATCGGTGCCGAAACGTCTTTGCCAGAACTCGTAGCTCAGAATGGCGGTATTCGATGGGTTGAACGTGTTCTGCGGAAAGTCGGCAGCTTCGGGCACGTCATCGGAACTGAACGCGCCGTCCCGCGGCTCGAACAGCCTCCCCAGTCGTGGCTTCACTCCCAGCATCCCTGGAAGGTTCCAGGTCACCCCCGCCGCGGAAATCTGCTCGACGGTGCCGTCGGCGGCCCGGTAGGGAACGTCGCCCGTAAACGCTCCCCCGAAATCCGAAAACAGCGTGGACTCGTTGCGGTACCGCTCGATTGCGGTGGCGGATGACGGAAAGTCGAACACGTTCCGATTGGGCAACTCGCCCCAGACAGTCACCAGCCGGTCGGAGTCCGGGTAGGGCAGGGGCCTGAGCAGCGTCGCGTTGACCACGCTGAAGATTGCAGTGTTGGCTGCTATGCCCAGCGCCAGGGTGATCACGGTCACCGTCGTAAACAGCGGATTCCGGAAAAGGGACCTGACCGCCAGTCGGGACTCCATCAAGATGCCGCTCATGACATCCTCGCCGAATCAGTTTTCAGAGCCGATCGCAGATGTGTCCCGCGAAGATGGTTTGCGCGAGGCGATCTGCTCCTCGATGCGGCGCTCTTCCTCCTCGCGCAGCCGGTGCAGGGTCTCCTCGTCCACCACGCGGCCGTCGAACAGGTGGATCTTGCGCTGGGCGAATTCCGCGTAGCGCGGGTCATGGGTCACCATGCAGATGGTGGCGCCGCCGCGGTGCAGCTCGTCGAGCAGGGCCATTACCGCCTCGCCGTTGCGCGAGTCCAGGTTGCCGGTGGGCTCGTCGGCGAGCAGGATGGAAGGCCTGCCCACCAGTGCGCGGGCCACCGCAACACGCTGCTGCTGACCGCCGGAGAGTTGCGCCGGGTAGTGCTTGAGGCGGTGCGCCATGCCGACCCGCTCCAGGGCTTCGATAACGCGATCCTTGCGCTCGGCGCGGCCCACGCCGTCGCGGTAGGTGAGCGGCAACTCCACGTTCTCGAACACCGTCAGGTCGCCGATCAGGTTGAAGGCCTGGAAGATGAAGCCGATTTCCCGGTTGCGCACCCGCGCCCGGTCCGAAGCGCTGAGCTCTTCCACCGGCGTGCTGTTGAGCCGGTAACGGCCGGACGAGGGCGTGTCCAGCAGCCCCAGGATAGACAGCAAGGTGGACTTTCCGCAGCCGGAGGGCCCCGAAATGGATACGTATTCGCCGTCGCCCACGTCCAGGTGCACGCCGGACAGGGCATGGGTTTCCACCTCGTCGGTGAGGAAGACCTTGGAGACCTCCTCCAGGTGGATCAGGGGTTCAGTGTTGTCGTTCATCGGTTGCTCCTGTTCAAACGGTCAACGCCGTGCATTGCCAGCGGCGCCGATGGTTCATTCATGTCGCAGGGACCGCGCCGGATCCGTCGCCGCCGCCCGCAGGCCCGGGACCAGGCTGGCGAGCAGAGCGGTGGCGAGAATCAGCAGCGGGATCAGGGTGAAAGTGGCCGGGTCGAGAGTGCCCACCCGGTAGAGCATGCCTTCGAGCGCGCGGACCAGGAACGCCGCCAGCACGGATCCAACGGCCAGCCCGGCGAGGGCCAGGCGCAGGCCGCTGGCCAGGACCAGGCGCAGAATCGCCGGCCGGTCTGCGCCCACGGCCATGCGCACGCCGAATTCGGCGTTGCGCGAGGCCACCGTGTAGCTGAGCACCCCGTAGATGCCCATCACGCTAAGCACCAGCGCCACGATGCCGAAGCCGCCCAACACCCAGGTGGCGAACGTCATTCGCGCATTGGAATCGGCGTAGACCGAGGCGACGCTGCGCACTTCGCCCACGGCGACGTTCGGGTCCACGTCCCAGACCGCCCGGCGAATTGCCTCGGCCGTTACGCCGCCGGGCACATCCGAGCGGATCGTGTAGTACATCCAGGACATCCAGTTCCACGGCCGCTGAGCGTAGGGAATGTAAATGGCCGGCAAGGTCGGGTGGTCGAGCCCGTCGTGCCGCGTGTTGGCGGCCACGCCGACCACGTCGAGCCACGGCCCGTCATGGCCTTCCAGGCTGATCCGCTTTCCGATCGCCTGGCCGGCGGGCCAGTACGTGGCGGCGAACGCTTCGTTCACCACCGCGACCTGGGCCGTGTCCGGGCGGTCCCGCCCGTCGAAGGCGCGCCCCGCGAGCAAGGGCTGCCCGAGTGTCCTGAAATAGCCCGGCGTGACGGCGCGCACCGGCTTGGCGGGCTCGAAGCCGTTGGGGCCCGGTACCTGCCTGCCCTCCACCACGTAGCTGAAGGTCATCTGGTAGCCGATCACCGGCGGCTCGGCGGTGCCCGCCGCTGAACTCACGCCGGGAAGCGACTGCAGCCGCTCGAGCGCCTGTTGATGGAAGCGAGTCTGTTCTCCGGTTTCGCCGTAGCCGGCGCGCGGCAGCGGCACGCCGACGAGCTGCAGCCCCGCCATGCGGATGCCGGAATCCTCGTTCAGCAGCCGCACCAGGCTGTGCGTCAGCAGGCCGGCGGCCACGGTCAGCACGCAGGCCAACGCCACCTCGCCCACGATCAGCGCGCGCCGCAATCCCAGGCCCTGCCCGCCGCCGGCCCGGGCGCCGAACGTCAGCGCCCGGGCCGGGCTTCCATTCGAGGCCGCCAGGGCTGGGATCAGGCCCACGAGAACGATCACGAGCGCCGCAAGCGCGCAACTGAAGCCCAGCACCGGGGCATTGATGGCGGCGTCCTGCAGGCGCGGGATGTCCCCCGGCGCCGTCGCGACAATCAGCCTGACGCCCCAGTGGGCAAGCACCACGCCGATGAGCGCGCCCGCCGACGTGAGCAGTGCGCACTCCGAGAGCACGCCCGCCACCAGGCGCCGTCGGCCCGCGCCCAGCGCCTTTCGGATGGCCAGTTCATGGCGGTGCCGTGTCTGCCTTGCGAGCATGAGCCCGGCGACATTGGCGCAGGCGATCAGCAGGGTCAGCGCCACCACCGCCATTACCAGCCACAGGGTGTCGGACACCCCGCCGCCCATGGTGAGGTGGGAGGCGTAGTTGCCGACCATGTCGCCATGCAGCGGAAACACATTGACGTCCCAGCCTTCCATCCACTTGGGATGGGCCTCGCGGATACCGTCGGCCACCAGGCGCATGTTCTGCGCCGCCTGCGCCATGGTGACACCGGGCTTGAGGCGGGCGACGACTTTCCACTTGTGTCCCTTGCGCTGGGCGTGCTCGGTCTCGTCGAGCGTCGTCGGCAGCCACACCTGCACGGCGCTGCCGGGAAAGCCGAAATGCTGCGCCATCACCCCGGCCACGGTGGTGTCCCGGCCGTCCAGGCGAACGGTCCGGCCCACCACGTCGGCGTCCATGCCGAACCGGTCACGCCAGAAGGCATAGCTGATGAGCACCTCGCCGCCGGGAGTGGAGTCGGCGGAGCCGGCCTGTGCCGCGCCACCCAGCAACGGCTGGACGCCCAGCGTCGGGAAAAGTGACGCGGTGGCGGTTACCGCGGTCAGCCGCTCCGGGTTGCCGGCGCCGGTCATGGTGACCGGGTACAGCCCGGAGTACGCGGCCATGGACTCGAACACGTCGTTGCCGTCGCGCCAGTCCATGTAGTTGCCGCTGCTCACCACGTTGTGGGTGACGCCCTGATCCGGAATGCTCTCCCAGACGGAGACCAGTCTTTGCGGCTCCACGAAGGGCAGTGGCTTGAGCAGGACGGCGTGCACGACACTGAAGATGGCCGTGGTCGCGCCGATACCCAGCGCCAGGGTGAGAACGACGGCGAGCGAAAAGCCCGGCGCGCGGAACGCGTTCCGCAAGGCGGTCCTGAGGTGCCCCAGCAAGCTTCCCATGTGCGTCTCCCCCGCGCCCTTGCGCGCTGAGCTAATCCAGCCTTATCCGGTCGTAGTCATCCCACGCGGACGTATCGGACAGGATCACGGTGTCGCCCGCATTCAGGCCCTTGCGGACTTCGATGGTGTTCACCGAGCTGCGGCCCAGCTGCACCGGCACGCGCACGGCGGTGTCGCGCGCCGGGTCCAGCTTGAACAGGCTCACCGTGCTGTCCGGCTGCCCGTAGGCCGGGCGCCCCACGTAGAGCACGTCCTCCAGGCGCTCGATGAGGATGGTGCCGTCCACGGTGAGATCGGGACGGGCGCCGTCGGGCAGTTCGCCGGTCAGGTCCACGTCCACCTGCACGGTGCCGTTGGAGACCCGCGGGTCGATGCGCACCACCTTGCCGGGCACGATGCCGTTGCGGGTGTCCACCTGCACGGACTGGCCGAGTTGCACGTCCTTGGCCTGGGTCTCGGCGATGCGCAACTCCGCCATCAGGGTCTGGGGCTGGGCCACGCGGGCAATTGTCTGCCCCGGCGCCACACGCTGGCCCTCCTCGACGGGCAGTTCCTGGAGTACACCGTTGATGCCGGCGGTGACGGTGAGTCCGTCGAGCTGCTGCTGGCGCAGGGTCAGCATGTTCTCGAGCTGCTCGGTGCGGGCGTGGGCGGCGCGCAACTGCGCGTCGGTGGACTTCTTGAGCTGATCGCTGCGCTGCTTCTCGATGTCCAGCCGCACGCCGAGCTGCTCCGCCTGCAGCTTGGAGCGCTGGTACTGGATCTTGGGAATGATGCCGTCCTTGAGCAGCACTTCCTCGGCGGCGACCTGCAGCCGCGCGCCCTCGTAGTCGGCCTTGACCTGGGCGAGCGTCGCCTTCTGGTCCAGCACGTGGTCCTGCAGCGATACCTCCAGCGCGGCGTTGTCCGCCTCCGAGGCCACCAGCTGGGATTTCGCCTCCTGGACCTGCTGGGAGAGCTCCGGGTTGCTCATTTCCACCAGCCTGGTGCCGGGCTCCACGGCGGCGCCGGGCTTGACCAGCACCCGGTCCACGCGCGCCTCGGTGGTGGCGCTGATCCAGCGCACCTCCTTGGGAACAAGTGTGCCGGGGCCGCGCACCTGGCGCAGCATTTCGCCGCGCTTGACGGTGTCGGTCCAGACGGCGGCCCGCTCCACGGTGGGCGCGGCGGGCTCCAGCCGGGCGAGCGCCACGGCCACGATGGTCAGCCCGGCCACGGCGGCGCCGGTCCAGAGCAGTTGCTTGATGCGCTTCTTGCGCTTGAGTTCGGGACGCACGATATCCATGCACGGGCCAGAGCAAGCCCCGTGCCAGTTCGCACGTCAGACGCCAAGTCCCTGAAGGGATGGCAGTTTCAGGGTTGGTCCGGGGGGCGTGGAGGTGTGCGTTTCGGGGCTGGCGCACCCGATACCGGGATGTTCAGTCCCGGAATCGGGACGGTCCCGGTCTCCAGGTTCGCCCGCGCGTTCCCTCTTCGCAATGAAAAAGCCCCGACGCCCTGCGGGCGCCGGGGCCTGGCCGGGAGGCCTTCCGATCTCAGGCTACGGCTGTACGCCCGAGTAGATCTCGAAGCCGCCGTCGGTGGTCCCGGCGTTGTCATCCACCGCCGCGTTGGCGTCGCGGTGATCCGCGAAGTACGGATAAGTCGTGCCCGAAAGCGCGGTCACCGTTCCGTAGTCACCCGGTCCGTTGGGATTGCCGTCGAAGACGGAGCCCACGTCGGTCACACGGGTATCGGTGAACGTGGCACCATTATCGGTGGAGCTCGACAGGTAAGTGTTGGTCCGGCAGTCCGCCGGGTCATCGCGCCGGTCGAGATAGGTGACTTCCACCTCGCCCTTGCTGGCGTTGTAGGCGACCCCGGGGTTGTACTGCTCGCCGGCACTGGTGGCGCTGACGCGCTTCGGTGCGGACCAGGTGGCGCCGCCGTCGGTGGACTTGACCAGGAACACGTCGAAGCCGCCGCCCTGCACGCTGTCGGCATAGGCGACGTAGATGCTGCCGGAGGGGTCGATGGCCATGCTCGCCGCGGGGCTCATGGAACGACCGCCGTTGCAGCCGATATCCACGCCGAAGCCGGTATGGGTGTTGGCCACGGCCACGTCGGAGCCGAAGCTGGCGCCGCCGTCGGTGGACTTGTCGATGAACAGCGTGTCCGCCGCATAGTCATGCCACAGCACGTACACGGTTCCATCCGGCGCCACCGCCGGAAACGCGCCGATGACGCGCTCGAAGTTGGAAGTGCCGTCGTTGATCTTGAGCGGCGAGGACCAGGTCTGTCCCTGGTCGGCAGAATGGGACACGAACAGGATCTGGTTATTTCCGTCGTTACGGTCCCAGGCGACGTAGAGGCGATCCTGGAATGCACTGCCCACGTTGTCGTCGGCCGCCATCCAGTACTTGTCGTCGAAGACCCTGCCCTTCAGGTTCAGGGTAATGGCATTGGTCTTGGTCCAGGTGTTGCCGCCGTCCGTGGACGTGGCCGCCGCAATGCCGTTGGCGGCGCGATTGCCGCTGTCGGACATGCCAAAGGCGGCGAAAATCTGACCGTGGCTGTCAACCGCCACCGACGGGTCGAATGAAAGCACGAAAGTGTGTCCGCCGTAGGTGCGGCTGAGTTTGAAGCGTTGCCAGCTCGAGCCATCGGCGGACACCGCGGTCGAAAGTCCGCAGTCGCCGAAGGTCCCGGTGGCGGCGGACGTGCTGCAGTTGCCCGGGTAGATGTCGTTCTCGGCGCCCACCAGGACGCCATCCACGGGATCGGCGTTGAGCATCGGCTCGCCCTGATAGGAGTCCTGGGCGCAGGTGGCATCGAAGTTGTTCGTGGAATTCGGGAAGCAGTTGGGCGCCACGGCCACCCCGGCGGGATCGCCGTAGTCGTTGACGTTGCCACCACCGCCTCCGCCGTGACCCCCGCCGGGCGCCTGGCCGGAAGGAGGCGCCTCGCCGCCGCCCACGTCCTCGGTGAGTGGTGGACGGAAGACCACGTGGCCATTTTGCACCTCCACGCCGATCATGCGGTCGTGCATCGGGATGGTGGTGAATTGCGGCGGGTGGCCGTCGCTGTGGTCGTTGGGCGCGGCGAGCAGGCTGCCCGACGTTCCGAGCAGAACCACGGCGCCGGCAACCGCCAGCGCGCCGCGCATGGGGCTGGTACTGGATTGCTTCATGGATTTTCCCTCCTCTTTTCGGTATCCGTCCGCCGGCGATCGGCGGCGGAATTAATGAAAATATACCGATCGAAGGGAGATTGCTACCACGTAAATCACAGTTTCTGGTATAAAGCCGCCCGTGCGGCGGGTGGCGTCTGGCCCGGTGGGTTCTTGGGGGGATCGCGCAGTAGACCAGCAGCACGCGCGATGTGGCGGGAAGCTATTGGGTGCGGCAGCGAACCAGCTTCCAGTACCCGAACAGGTTCACCGGCGTCACCGACTCGGCGCTCAGGCCGGTGTCGTCGAGGAAGCTCTTGAGCTCCAGGTCGGTGTGAAATCCGAGCAGCTTCGCCAGCGGCGAGAGGCCGTCTTCGAGTTTGCGCGCCATGCCGTTCGCGGACCGGAAATGGTTGACGATGTAGATGGCGCCCCCGGGCCGGGTAACGCGGCGGATCTCGTTCATCAGCCGGCCCACGTCATCCACCACCGACACCACGTACATGACGACGGTCTTGTCGAAGTGCGCGCCGGGGAAGTCCATGTCCAGGGCGTCCATTTCCCGGATCGCTTCCACGTTGGCCAACCGGCGGCGCACAACGCGTTCCCTGGCGCGCTTGAGCATGGCCTCGGAGATGTCGATGCCCGTGACCCGGACGCTGGCCGGATAAAGGGGCAGCGAGAGGCCGGTGCCCACGCCCACTTCCAGGATACGCTCGCCGGGCCGGCAATCCAGGCCGCTGACGATGCGCTTGCGTCCCTGGTGAAGGATCGGCCCGAACAGGGCGTCGTAGACGGGGGCATAGCGCTTGTAGGCTTTCTTAACGCTTTCCAGGTCCAAGTACGGTCTTCCCCGGGGCCGCAGACGGGGCTTGATTCTACACAAAGACCGGGGAAGACCGTATCGGCGCCTCAACGCCAGCCGGCTATCGGGGGCCATGCCGCGTTCCTCGATCCGGTGCCGCCGGCGGCGACCCGATAGTGCCGGAGCCGTTCCGGCTTCTCGATCAGGTAGCCGTCGTCCTCCGGGTAGTACACGGCCTTGCCGATGTCCTCGCCGGCAAAGGCGCGAATCGCGCGCTCGGATTCCCAGAAGGTGTAGAGCACGTATTCCGTCTCCGTTTCGCTATCGTCTCGCAGCACCAGGGTGCCCCGGTGCCCGGGCGTGGCCGCGTAATTCTTCAGCCCGGTGGCTTCCAGGACGCCCAGGTAGGCGTCGGCCCTGTCCGCGGGAACCCACCCGCGCCATTCACGCACGATGGTGCTCATGTATCAGTCCTCGCCTGGATTGGTTGATGGGCATTGGCTCCGACAAAAGGGGGCGAAATCGCCCGCGTTGGGTCCATCGCGCCCTGGACCAATACCCGGCGACGCGCGGGACCGTGGACCTGCCCGGCCAGGAAGGCACTAGTCCACGCCTGCCCGCCCTCTGTCAGCTCCCGATGAATCTCCAGCAGCGCCGCGGCACCCTGGGCCGCGATCTCATCGTGCTGGGCTTCGACGAACGCGGTGACGTCCGCCGGCCGCTCTTCGGCCCTGGCCGCCTGGCCCAGGGCCATCAGGCCCAGCAGTGTCGCGGCGAGCACCGCGTGGACGAGTCCCGGCAACCGGCCGGAACCGAGGTTGTTGGTGGATTCGCCGGCGCCTGCCCGGGGCGACATCGCCCCCTGGCGCGTGGCGGCCTGGTTCGGGTTCAGGTCCCAGAAGTTCATGGCTTGTCTCCAAAGTAACCAGCGTGTCATCGAATAGCGGTTACAAGTCTAGTTCGCCTTGTGTAACTAGTCAAGTATGCTATGATGGTTACATCGTGGCGGAACCCATCCGGGAGCCAAGTACGTGAAATCACTGGAAGAAATTGAGATCCTCGGCGGCCAGCCGGCGGTGGATTTCGTGAATACGGTGCACGACTGGCACCAGCCGGAGCCCCCGGACTACCTGCAGGGCTTCGACGACTTCGTGCGCTGGTGCGAGATGGCGGGACTGATCCGCGACTCGGGACCGCTGTTCCGTAACCGCCCGGAGGCCGAGAAGGAGGCCGCCTTCGCCGAGGTGAGGAAACTGCGCGCCAGCCTGCACGAGCTGTTCGCCGCCGTGGCCCGGGGCGAGTCCCTGCCCGCAGACGCGCTGGAATACCTGAACGAGGTGGTGCGCAGGACCGTGAAGTGGCGCCGGCTCGCGCCCTCCAGCAACGACCCGGGCATTGCCTGCCAGTGGGACTTCGACGATGCCCCGCCCATCGCCCTCTTGGGCCCGGTGGCCTGGAAGGCTGCGGAGCTGCTGGAGCTGGGCCCGCTGGACCGGCTCAAGGAATGCCCCGCCGATAGCTGTGGCTGGCTGTTCGTGGACACCTCACGCAACCGCTCGCGGACCTGGTGCTCCATGGCCACCTGCGGCAACAACGCCAAGGTGCGGCGTTTCCGCAAGCGCCACGCATCGGGTGAGTTGAGCGATAGGGTGGGTTGAGCCGTAGGGTGGGTTGAGCGCAGCGAAACCCACGCGGCTGACGCGGCACCGGTGCGAACCCCGCGTGGGTCGCGTAAACGCGACCCACCCTACACGCCGTGCACATCCCTTCCAGCAGCCGTAGGGTGGGTTGAGCGCAGCGAAACCCACGCGGCACGCCGACGGTGCGTGCCGGGTTACGCGGCGGCCAGGGTCGAAGGGCCTTCCCGGAAGCGCTTGAGGAGTTCGGCCTCGCGCTTTTTCGCTCTTTCCAGGTGGCGTTCCTTGACGTGGCCGTAGCCGCGGATGTGCTCGGGGATCGAGGCCAGTTCCACGGCCAGGGCGTGGTTGTCCTCGTCCAGGTTCTCGCACAACTCCGCGGCCAGGGTCGCGTAGTCGCGAATCAGTTGCCGCTCCATGCGCCGCTCGGCGCTGTGGCCGAAGGGGTCCAGCCAGCGTCCGCGCAGGAAACGGAACCTGGCCACCAGCCCGAAGGCTCTCATCATCCAGGGACCGTACTGCTTCTTGCACAGGTGCCCGGTCACCGGGTCACGCTTGGCGAACAGCGGCGGGGCGAGATGGAATTTCACCTTGTAGTTGCCCTTAAAGGTATTCCTGATCTGCTTGCGGAAGTCGGTCTCCGCGTACAGGCGTGCCACCTCGTACTCGTCCTTGTACGCCATGAGCTTGAAGTAATAGCGCGCCACCGCCCGGGCCAGGTCGTCGCGCCCGGGAACATGCTGCTGCTCGGTGGCCTGGACCTGGCGCACCATGGCCTCGTAGCGCCCGGCGTAGGCGGCGTTCTGGTAGCGGGTCAGGAACTCGACCCGGCGCTCGACAATCTCGTCCAGGGTCTTGGCCTTCGGCTTGCGCCCGATTTCGCCCACCGGCTCGGCGGCCCGGCGCACGCGATCGATGTCGTGGGCGGCCATGCGCCCCCAGGCAAATGCGCGCCGGTTGTTCTCGATGGCCACGCCGTTGAGCTCGATGGCCCGGTCCAGGGCCTCGAGCGAGACCGGGACCCGACCCAGTTGCCAGGCGTAGCCCAGCATGAACAGGTTGGTGGCGATGGCATCCCCCATCAGCCGGGTGGCGAGCCGCGTGGCGTCCACCATCGAAACCCGGTCCCGCCCGCAGGCGGCGGTCACCGCGCCGGCCAGGTCGTCGGCGGGAAATTCCAGGTCCGGCTGCCTGGCGAACAGCCCCGGCATGGTCTCGTGGGTGTTGAGCACCGCGCTCGTCCGGCCGTCGCTCATCTTGGCCAGAGCGTCAATGCCGCCGGCCACCACCAGGTCGCAGCCCAATACCAGGTCCGCCTCGCCGGCGGCGACGCGCACCGCGTGCAGGTCGGAAGGCGCCGGTGCGATGCGCACGTGGGAGGTCACCGCGCCGCCCTTCTGCGCCAGGCCGGTCTGGTCCAGCACCGTGGCGCCCCTGCCCTCGAGGTGCGCGGCCATGCCCAGCAGCGCGCCGATGGTGACCACGCCGGTGCCGCCGACCCCGGTGACCAGGATGTTGCAGGGCCCTTCCAGGACCGGCACATCCGGGGTGGGCAGCTCGTCGAACCCCGGGTCCGCTGAGGTACCGGCGCTGCGCTTCAGCTCGCCGCCCTCGATGGTCACGAAGCTGGGACAAAAGCCCTTCACGCAGGAGAAATCCTTGTTGCAGGAGGACTGGTCGATGGCGCGCTTGCGCCCGAACTCGGTCTCCAGCGGGATCACCGAGGTGCAGTTCGACGTCACGCCGCAGTCGCCGCAACCCTCGCACACCCACTCGTTGATGAAAGCGCGCTTCGGGGGATCCGGCGCCTTGCCGCGCTTGCGGCGCCGGCGCAGCTCGGCGGCGCAGGTCTGCTCGTAGATCAGCACCGTGACGCCTTCCGTTTCGCGCAGGCCGCGCTGAACCCGCTCCAGGTCGTCGCGGTGGCGGATGAGCACGCCGGGGGGAAATTCGCCCCGCGCGTTTTCCCAGATCCGCGGCTTGTCCGAGACCACCACGATGGTGTCCACGCCTTCCGAGCGCACCTGGTGCGCGATCTGCGGCACGGACAGCGCGCCGTCCACCGGCTGGCCCCCGGTCATGG
>Ga0209918_1000151_pt1 | contig 52481 bp, 52 predicted proteins | sample SalPonD_shore_MG_FD_185712 | JGI IMG/M metagenome (GOLD analysis project Ga0209918, IMG submission 185712) | Salt pond soil microbial communities from South San Francisco under conditions of wetland restoration - Salt Pond MetaG... | ecosystem: Environmental > Aquatic > Marine > Intertidal zone... | reverse complement strand
ATCTGTTGAATGAAAAAAAAAAGAATCATACCCTTTTTCTATTTATTTTTTATGCAATCACCGCATTTCTCCTTTTATTAACACCTAAAGGTATTATAATAACTGAAGAAAAAAACTGGGTACCCATTTATAGCTTGAATTTTCTAATTATTGCTTATATTTATATAAGTGCTTTTATCACAATACCAACTTTAATATTTTCCCTAAAAATTTATCAATTCTTTGAAGATAAAACACTTAAAAGAAAAATGAAATTTTTTATTGTGGGGGCTTTATTAGAATTACCAATCATGTACGGAGCTATATTATTTAATACTCAAATAATCCCTCTTTTTAGAATTATCTGGCCACCCACTAGTTCGATTCTATTAATCATTACAGCTTTATTAATATATTATGGTGTTGGAAGAGAGTTATAAAAAATTCTTTCTATTCCTATTATCTATTATATCTATAAATATCAACTAAATTGATTTCCTACTAAATTTAAATATCTCCTTTTTTATGTTTTGTGTAAGGTATTAAATATCTAATAACAAAATGAAACATAGAAAGGAAAATGTAGATAATAAATTCTATATTAAAACATTATCAGAAAAAATTATCGAGATATGGAATTCTTCTTATCATTTAGACATTAATCAAACCAAGAACTCTTATCTTTTGGTTTTAAAAGAAAAAAGAGATAAAAAGATACCTGAATATTCTCAAAACTATATTAAAATACACTTATCATTAAAAAAAACCCAATATAATATAGATTATTACCAAATATCCAATTCTAATTTAGGAAATAAAACCTATAAATTAATAAATAGTATAAATGTCGAAGGTACTAACGATATTAAATTTATTATGGAGGATTTAAAAAAAATGATGAAAAATAGAAATAGCAATGATTCTTTGCCTATTTTTCCTCTCTAAACTATATTGAATATTAAATTTATTAAGAATTAGTTGTTTCTTCTTTATACAATGTAAAAAAAAAGGTACTACCTTTATTTCTTCCTTCAGATTTCAACCATATCTCTCCTTTATGTAAATCTATGATTTTTTTTGAAATATAAAGACCTAAACCTGTTCCATCTATATCAACATCCCATCCTTGCCCCCATCTCTCTATTTTGCCAAATTTTTTGAAGAGATATTTTTTTTCCTCTTCTTTAAAACCAATTCCATTATCCTCTATTGAAATTATAATTTTTGAATCATACCTTTCTGATTTTATTTTTATAATCCCACCTGTAGGTGTATATTTTATAGCATTTGATATTAAATTTGTGAGTACTTTGTGAATTTGTTCTTCATCATACTTTAATGTTAGCTCCTCATGAAGGTTCGATTCGATTGTATGATTTCTTGATTTTGCAAATCCCTGCATTTCCTCGATACTTTTTTTAACTAAAACACTTAAATTTGCTTTTTCTGTTTTGATTCTTAATTTCTTTTGTTCGAATCTAGAACTTTCCAACAATTTATTTACAATTGTCTCTAATTTTCTACATCCCATTTCAATACTTTTCAATATCGAAATCATTTCTTGAGTCAGATTTTCACTAAAAAGAATCTTCATCAGTTCAGCATATCCCTTAATCGAAATTAGAGGTGTTTTTAATTCATGTGCGACCCTCGAAAATAATTCTGCTTTTAATTTATCCATTTCATGCAGTCTTATATTTTGTTTTCTTAAATGTTGTGTCGCCTTCCATCGCTTTTGTTCTATTTCGATTGCATCAGCGATTAAAAATAACACTAATTGATTTTGAACAGATTTTTCTAATTTCTCATTAAAAAAACAGCATATTATACTATTAGAAGTATCATCTGAAGTTATTTTCTTTCCAAATGCAGTAATATAACGATTATTCTTTATAAATGGATCTGTTGTTGAATATTTTGTATTATTTCTATCAATATTATAATATTGTAGAAAATCATGATTTTTCTTGAAAAAATTATTTAAAAAATAATCAGTTTCAAACTCATCCTTACTAAGAGAGAATTTGTCGTTTTCAGTCGATAATAATTGAAAAGATTTCTTTTTACCTCTATCATATTCACTAACGTAGACCACGGAGTCTGCATTTAACAACTTCTTGCATGTTTTTAATAAAGTCTTGATATTATCTTGAATCTCAGTACTGAAATTTAAGAAGTTCATATTTAATTCAGTAATGAGATCTTCATATTTCTTGCGTTCTGTGATATCATCTAACCAAAATCTAAGTGTTATTAATTTACCTTCTGAATTATAATGATTCACATATTTCCCGGAGATCCACTTTAATTCCCCCTTATTATCATGAATTTTAAACTCTAATTTTTTGTTATCATTCGATTGAACTTTTTCTTTTAAATCCTGAATTGGAAGATATTTTTTAATTTCTTGTTCGGTCACTTTCTCTTTCTTGTCAAAACCAAGAATTTCTATTAACTTAGGATTAATATATGAAATAGTATTATTGATTAAATTCAATTCCAAAATACCAACTGATGACGTCTCTATTAAATTTCGATATTTTTGTTCTGATTCCCTTAATTTTTTATCTTTTTCTATCTTTTCTGTTATATCTTGGAACGAAACTAACACCCCAACAATTTTTTCTTCTAAATCCTTTAATGGAACTCTATTAATATCTATGATAATAGGAGGATTATTTGATACCTCCCAAATCTCTTCTCTATGATATGTTGACTGACCCGTTTCTAATATTTCGCTTTCTTTTTCATTCAATTCATTAATTTTTTCCATATTAGAAAAAATATTACTATTTTTTTTCCCAATTAATCTATCTGGGGAATTAAGACCTATAAGTTTTGCATAATTACTATTACATCCTAAATAATTGAGATCATTATCTTTCCAATATATATATTGAGGGATGTTATTAATCACCAACTCCAGCATCTCATATGATCTATTCAACGCTTCCTCATACTTCTTAGGCGTAAATAATCTCCAAAATTTAATTTCTGGAATTGATTTCGTTATAGTGTTCAAATCCTCTTCGTTATTCCTAACTTGTTCTTCCAATTCTTTAAAACGAGAAATTTCCTTTAAAATAATTAAAATTTTGTCTCTCCCATAATCATCTATATATATTGATTTTTTTATTTCAAACCAAACAATTAATCCGTTCTTTGTTTTTATTCTTATATCTTTTTCAAGTTCCCTGTATTCTTTTTTCACTTTTAAAATATGATTCCCTTGGTCTAAATAAGATTCATCGATTATGTCTAAGAATGGTTTATCAATAAGATCATTCTCACTATAATTTAAGGTTTTTTTCCATTGTGTCTCATTTATGAATTCCACCTTGTATGGAAAAGATGAGCTAAGGATAGCAACCAAATCATTTATATTTTCTAAAATTAAATGAAGCTTCATCTTAGCATTGACAATTTCTTTCGACATGCTACTATGTTTTTAAACAAAATCCATTATTTTTAACGATATTCTAGTCAAATATTATAAATATGATTATTTATATCTTACGTGGTGAAGAGAGTGGTTTTTTTTAGGATACTGGAATAACGCGTAAAATTATATTCTAAAGGATTCTATCTTATTTCGATACCTTTTTATCAAATTTTGCAGAAAAATAGAAATATGCATATCTCTTAAAATCATTGAGTAGACTATTTTTATAATAAAAAGGAAAGAAATAATAAATAAACTATGTCATTACTTAGATTAAATTCGAAATTATCTGTTGAAGCTCTTTATATCGAGACCGAAGAGTTACCTCAGTCACACCCACTATATTGGCGATCTCTTTTTGGGAGATCTTTTTATTCTTCAGTTTTGATACAAGATAAATCGCTCCCGCACATAATCCTTTCGGATCTTTTCCACAAATCGGAAATTTGCTCATAAAACTTCTTAAAATTTTAATGGAATTCTTCTCAACGTCAATAGATAGGCCTAAATCAGCACAATATCGTGGAATTAACGAAGTTGGGTCAATATTCGGTGATTTGAGATGTAACTCTCGAACCAAAATTTTATAACATTTTTTTACGATGTTATCGTTGATTGATGCCTCATCCAAAATCTCTTGTAAGGTAATCGGTACACGCTCCTCTTTACATTCATAATATGCACATGCTGCAATCATCCCATTAATGGATCTTCCACGCAATAAATTCCTTTTATAGACCTCTTTGTACAATTTCACTGATGCTTTCTTGACGCGTTCAGGAAAATTTAAGTTGCTTCCAATTCTTTTTAATTCGGTAATCGCAATCAACATATTACGTTTTTCCCACGATAAATGAGTATTCCATTTTGCTGCTCGTCGTAGGTCTGGATTCTTAATCTTAGATCGATCAATAATCGTTGATAAACCAATATCAGGCATTAAAATGGAAATCGGACACCCCGTTCTCTCTTTCTTATCCCTTTCCCGTTTTGTATATGCCCTTATCCCGCTATGACCACGGTCTAATGAGCGCTCTCCGACTACCAAACCGCACTGTTTGCAGACTGTGTCGCCGCTTTCGTCTAACAAAATTGTACTACCCCCGCATTCCGGACATAGATTTGTAAGTTCATAACTTGCAATTCTGTGTGTTTCAACCATTTTTTAAAAAAACCCCTGTGTTATTAGAAAAATCGTTCCTGCTTTTTTATTCTTCGACAAAAAAAATTTGTGTGTCTGAAAAAATCTTTTTTATCAAATTTTGCATTGTTACAAAATATGAAAAACGCATATTTAAAGCTTTTGTTGTAAAAATTGATTTTTTGTTATCATTGATAGAACGAACTAAACAAATCTTTAATAGATGACACTTACTCGGGGACTAATCGCCAATTTAAATTATTACAATGCTGAGATGGGAGAGACATCTCATAAGCAGTAATTAAGGGAATTCTCATAATACACCGTCCGATCTCATGGATTGCATGATCTGCTTACTATAATGTAAATATGTATATTTTTGATAAAATCTCCAAAAATTTTTTACCACTAATTTAAGATTTAAAAATAGAAAGAGAAAGCGATTGGATGAGTTCAATCTCAAAGCTGGAATCTGGGTAGAACAAACAAAAGAGTTATAAAGAGGCCGATAATAATTCCACCAATAATTGGTAGAGCGTAAGTCCTAATTTTAGGTTTATAATCCTTATAGAATAGATATATGTCATGTATTGTAGATTTTTCATCTGTTAGCACTACATTATTATTGATTATATTCATTGGAAGGTTTTCTGTCGTCTTTTTTTTCTTCTATAATTTAAACCGAACCAAAATGACGCCATCATCATCAATACCCCTAAAACTAGAAATACCAAAACAAATTGTATCCCCATAATTAAAATTCCAAAAAATTAATTTAAACTCTGAGACTGAGCTCATTCAAATCGCTTTTTAATTCTATTTTAGTATCCTGTATTTTAATAATCATTTTAATTAGAAAATCTTAATGATAAAAAAGATATACTTAGGAGAAATTTTTATATTTTTGAGTTCAAAAACTTTTTTCAAAATGGCTAATTTTCCAAAGTTTTCGATCTGCATAGATTTAAATTAAACCTCTATTATTATGCAACCACTATTAACCATAATTATGGTAATAAAGTAATATCATATTTTCTAACAGACTCCTCATGATCTAAAAAACCTAGGGTATAATAAATGAGAAAACAAGATGGTGAAGCAGTTGAGGATTATATTAAACGATTGGAAAATTCGCCAAAAGCTGAGAAAACCGATGAAATGATCATATATGAACATGAAACTGGTAAGTATGCGATTTGGCGCGGGGTAATCACGGAGGGCTTTAAAAGATGGCTTCGAGGGGAGAAAATTTATGACCGAGATAAAGAACGGATCTCGCTCTATGTATCGGAGGATACGAAAGACAATTGGCAGAATTTTATAGAAGAGAATAATTTTTCTACCTTATCCAAACTAATAAGAGAGAGTGTAAAGAAATTTGTGGCAGATTATGATAATATAGACGGGAAATTTTCGAGAATTGACCCTGAAACGGTTTCTAAAATCTCGCATGCATTAAAAGAACCTTTAACTACTATTAAGGGATATGCTCAGCTCATCTTAGATAACTATCAAGAAGAGCTTTCCGAACAAATTATTACGACAATTAAAAATATTTTTGATCAAAGTATTTTATTAGAGAATAAAATCATCAAATTTTTAGACAATATTCAAGTTCCTAACCATCAATATGATATTCTCTTAATTGAAGATGATTTATCAACTATACGCTTAATCACCTCATACTTGGAAAGTAAAGGTTATATTTGTAAAGGAGTGGTCAGTGGTAAGAGAGGATTGGAAGAAATTGAGAACTCACATCCCAAATTAATCCTTTTAGATATTATTTTACCCGATATTAATGGCTATGATATATGTAAGCAGATCAAATCGAAAAAAAAGTATAGAGATATTCCAGTTTATTTTCTTACCGCAATGCCGGGTTCTGAGGTAGAAAAGAATATCAAAGATACGCAAGCAGATGGATATATCTTAAAGCCCTTTAATTTGAGTGACTTTAACAAACTATTTGTTCACTTAGAGCAAGTAAAAAATAAACAAAATTGAATCTTTTTTCTTCTTTCTGAGTAATTATGGATGTGAAATAATTTTGTGCTATCTCCCATTGAATGTATGAATTACAGCTTAGTGTAACACAAGTATTATAGTATGATGGTAAAAAAAGCATTAATTTAACACAAGTATTTAGTATAATGATAAAAAAAGCATATTTGGATGCGACATTTCAGCGATAAGATCCAATTTATTTTTGAATATTATAAAAAAAAAGATAAATTAACATACATATATATTAATTGTGTAAATAATTTTATTCAAGACTAGAATAGGTGGAGAAAATTACTGAGGAAAAAACCGAAGAAAGCGGAGAGAATAATTCTAAAGGAAAAGATTCCCATAAAAATTTTACGCAAGAAGATATTGATCAAATAGTTGAAGACCATAAAAATGGAAAAATCTCAGACGAGGTTAAGAAGCTAATGGATCAATATGAAAATGAAATGGGAAAATATGCTGTTTGGAGAGATCAAATTACTGAGGGATTTAAAACATATTTAGAGGGAGGTAAGATCTATGATAGAGATAAAGAACGTATTTCTCTCTATGTGTCAGAAGAAACTAAAGAGAAGTGGCAGAAATTTATCAAAGAAAAGAATTTTAGCACTATTTCAAAACTTATAAGAGAAAGTGTTAATAATTATGTTGAAGAAAAAACGAACGCAATAACTAATAATTCTAATTTGGATAAAGAGACTATTTCCAATCTTTCCCATACCTTAAAAGAACCATTGACTACTATAAAAGGCTTTAGTCAGCTTCTCTTAGAAGAAAGTAAAGATGAATTAAGTATGGAAGTATTGTCGAAAATAGAGAAAATATTTGAACAAAGTAAGCTTCTTGAAACAAAAATTCGCAATATCCTAGATAATATTACAAGAGAGACATCCCAATATGATATTTTATTGATTGAAGATGATCTTTCAACTATAGATTTGCTTTCAACTTACTTTGAAAGTAAAGGATACTCCTTTAAAGCGGCGATTAATGGTACGAAAGGAAAAGAGGAACTGAGAAATGCTCATCCAAAACTTATTCTCTTAGATATTATATTACCTGATATAAGTGGGTATGATATATGCAAGATGATTAAATCCGATAAAAATCTCAAAGATATACCCGTCTATTTATTAACAGCTATTCCAGGTTCAGAGGTTCAGAAAAGGATTGACGAAATTAAAGCAGATGGGTATATTCTAAAGCCGTTTGACTTTTCTGAGTTTGATCCATTGTTTAAATATTTGGAATAACTAGTAATTCAGAACATTGCATTAAGGTTTTTTAAAAAAGCGGGCCATGTGGGATTCGAACCCACGACCTTTCCCCGATCAACTCTAAGTAGGTTAATCTGCAGGTTAAGAGCCTGTTGCGCTACCTGACTGCGCTAATGGCCCGTTAATTTACTAATTTAGAAAGTACATACGATATCTATATCTAAATTATACTTTACAAAATTCATAATTCAATAAGAATTTTTCCAAACAAATAGGGTATCATAAGCCTTAGAAATGATTTGACCCAAAATCATTTTTTAATTTCATAGTTCTTTTAATTATGAAAATAAAAGCGCAGGTGGAGGGATTCGAACCCCCGAACGCTAACGCGCACTGGCTAACTTGGCTGATTCAGCACTCAAGGCCAGCGCCTTACCAGGCTAGACTACACCTGCTTAAAATAGTAGTAGTTTTGAATTAGTATTTTCTCAACTTGTAGATTAAAAAAATGTATTCATCTATATTATTTTTATGATTAGTCCCTCTAAAGCTTAATTTATCTTTCTCTTGAAATATTCACATTTTTCAATTTCTCAAGAAAAAAATCTAATTAATTAATATAATAAAATTAAAATTTTTTGCCGTATTTTATACTCTGAGTGAGTAAAAATTGAGTGCTGAAGATTTCCGTTATTTGATTCCAGAACGTATCTTTAATGAGATTACTCAGAAGGCAGCAAATGCATATCCTAAGATAGAGCATTATTGGATTTTTGCCGATCGAAAAGAAAACTTTGGTATTGTAAACAAATTTATCGTAAACAAGGATATTAAGTCAACAAAAAAACATGTGAAACCACGTAGTTGGATGCGTTATAAGAAATCAAAGATCTATAATATGCGTAAATTCAAGGAGGAATTGGGGGTAGATATCGTTTGGCAAGCTCATACACATCCAAGTGGAAGAGAAAAACTTCATGCTATTGATAAGCGGATTTTGAAGTATTTATCTAATGGCGTTATGATTATAATTATTCCAGCTGTAGACGAGAAGGACCAGAAAGCTCACCTTGTGGGTTGGTACTATGATAAACGCTATACAAAAAAACCTATTATTGAAAAGATGGTTTTTGAAATTATTTCTGAGTAAAAAGTACTAAATTATTTTCTTTTTATTTCTTTTTAGAAAGCTTAGACTAAAAGGAATATTCAATTCTTGTTAAGTAGTGATAAAACTGAATCTTATGATAAACTATTAAAATTTTAGAATGTTATTATTTATAGTAAGGAATAGTAATTTCCCTCCTTACATGCTCAGGTCGCTTAGCTTGGTAGAACGATAAAAGCGTGCCAACAGCGCTGGTCTGCTAAACCAGTACGTGAATGCGTGCGTGGGTTCAAATCCCACCCTGAGCGCTTTATTTAGATATAACACATCAGAAAAAAAAAGAGTCCATAGTCTAGCTGGTTATGACGTCGCGCTTACACCGCGAAGATCGGGAGTTCGAATAAAAATTGCTCAAATAGAGCGTTTACGGAAATCTCCCTGGACTCATTTTATTCTTCTTTTATCTTTTTAAATTTCTCATCCGTTTTGGAATTAAAACACTAAACTTACATCCTTCAAGATATTTCCCGATCTCACTAATGATCCCGCGGGCATTTGTATCCTGTTTGAACAAAACAAGGTTTTCTAAGAATCCAAAGCGTTCTATGGATACAATGTCGTGAAGATGCCCGGTTTTAATTAATGCTTTTTTAAATTGTCCTTTTGTCTCACCACACATAAACAGTCCTTCAATATTTTCACTAATAATTTTATTGAATATATCCAGTGTTTTTTGAGCAATTTCGCCTTGAACATTTCCTTCTTCTTTATCAACTTCGATAATTTTGGAATATATTGGAAAATTATCAATAAAATCATATGCATTAATAATATCTCTTACTGACACTTTCTTACCATCCGCTAATTGATCACGTAATATGTGTAAAGGAAGCAATATATCAGTTCTTTGTCGAATAATTCCACAATCAAGAAAAATCCCGAAACCTACATCTCCTACGTTAATCATCATACCTTTTAAAATATCTCCTTCTTTTAATTGATCGAAAGGTATAACACTCCCAATTTCCGAAGAAATAATATTCTTTACAAACTTTTCTTCAGGCCCTTCAATAAATATTTCTATTCTGTTATCAATATCCCGGATTTGTCTAATCTCTATTTTGGTTTTCGCGAAACCTTTCACTAATTCATTTAGATATTTATTATACCGAGATTGATAATTTAACCGATCTTTCCGTGAATCTATGTTATAAATCTTATCAAGCAATATTAGTCTTTTTATCATAAAAAAATCACATAAAAAATAGGAAAGTTCTCTTTCCTTATTGTTATATTGAAATGAATCATTCTATATACTTTTTGGGATGATGCTCCAATATAAAAGTATGAAAATTTAAATTAGTAAATTGTCATTTTTGAATAAACATAATTATTCTTTTTTTATATAAAAATGAATCAAGAGCAATTTGATGTAGCAGTTGAGAAGCTTAATGAATATGAAGGAATTGAAGAAGTGTTCCTATTAAATTCTGATGGACAAATTACCTTTAAAACTAAAGAATCTTCATTTAATAATGAGGAGAGTAAAGCTTTACTGAAAGCATGGAAAGAAAAAAAACCCTCTATTCATTTTATGAATAATAGATATGCGATTTTAAAAAATGATGAAATTCAGTTAGCAGCGAAAAATTTTTCGGGGAAAGGAAACATTGCTGGTTCAATCACCAAAGATGGAGATTATTTAATAATCCACATTCAAGAAGAAACTGGTTTAATTCTACTTGAATGGTCGATTCTTGTAAATAAAGTAGCTTGGAGTCAATAAGAAACTTTAAGAATCTCTTTTTAAGAATTGTAAATAAGAATTCAATAGGATTTTATCAATAAAGAAATTGCATATTAAACATTTTTTTAGTTCTCTTCTCTTTATTTTTATTTTTTTATCATAACGATTAAATACTAAATTTTACTAAAAGGAAATATGAAAATCAAAAAATTCGATATTTTCTATCTAATTGGATTACTTGGTACAACCGGATTGATGTTATGGATATTAATTTCTGGTATAACAGAATTACTCTTCACGAATGTGATTTTTTTTTGGTCAGCAAAATTACTTTCAGGCTTCGGACTAATTCTTACCGCTACAAGTGCTTTTCTATTCCTTCTGAATCTAATTAAAGATAAAATAGAGCAGAGAGAAGTCAATGTTTTTATTATAATTCAAATTATCATTCCTGCCTTATTGATAATATTTGGAATTTATAAAATAATTTCAAATCTTAATCCATCCCCAACACCTAAAACAGGATTGGCATATTGGCTTGACATTGGCTTATTTGTATTTGGTATTCTTTCTATTTCACTATCCCTCTATATCATCCCCTTAATTCGCGAAGAGTTTGAAGAATCGGCAGAAGCAGGATTATGGACTCGTATTAAAAGAGGTGCTAAAAAAGTGGGGAGAAAGGTAAAGAAGAAATATTATGCGGTAAGTAAGCAATATGCTAAATCGCATATTCAAGATCAAACAACTATAAAAGAAATTTTAACAATTTGGAGACATAAATTAGCCGTTTATCTTTTAATCCCAATTGGTATCGGCTCACTCGTTTTTACTCCAATTGCGTTTGTTTGCATTGTCTTTTGGATTAAATTATTTATTTTTGATAAAGATCCAAAGGTTTATGAACGAATTGCGCTTCTAATTTCGATGATTGCAATCGCTCTAATCGCAATTCTCTCTTATGTATTTGAGTGGGTTTTCTATACCGCCATATCTGAATATTTCTGGACTATTGAAATATTTTACCTTATAGGGATTATAGCGAGTTCAATTATGTTCATATATCAGTTTGCGCAATTAAAAGGAGTTACTTTAACTGATGTCAAAGAAAAAATCGGGGAACTTCGTACAAAAGAAGAGAAATGATTTCTCTAAAATTTAATTATTATTTTTAATTATTTCTTCTTATTTTTAGTTAGTGGTCATAAAAAATTTCTTATATACTTTTGGGGTCTAAAATTTCTAGGAATTAGTATTATGAATTATTTAAGCAAATTATATATTTTATCATATATTACACAGAACTATAAAAATAGTTAATTATTCTCCAATTATAACTATTACAAATATTTGATTATTGAATTTTATAAGAGGTTAAATGAAAATGTTCTCACAACAGGGACGTGGCTATGATATGGCCATTACACAGTTCTCACCAGAAGGAAGACTATTCCAAGTGGAATATGCTATTGAAGCTGTACGAAGAGGTACTACAGCAATTTGCGCTCGTAATAAAAATTCTGTAGTATTTGCAGTTGAGAAAAAGAGCTCAGATTTACAAGAAACACTTGGATCTGAAAAAATATTTAAAATTGATAACCATATTGGGGTAACAATCGCTGGACTAACAGCAGATGCAAGAGTACTCATTGATAAAGGCCGTGTACAAGCACAAGTACATCTATTAAATTATGATGAGAAAATAACAGTTAAAGAATTAACTCTCGAAATCTGTGAAATATTACAAGCATATACTCAAAATGCAGGAGTAAGGCCTTTTGGGGTCTCATTTTTAATTGCTGGTATAAATTCTGATGGAGAAACCGGACTTTTCCTCACCGATCCATCTGGTGCTTTATGGGCTTATAAAGCTTTTGCAATTGGATCGGGGGCTAATGAAGCAAGAACATATCTTGAAGAGAATTATGATGTTGGAATATCAGATGAAGACTTAAAATTATTGCCCTTACGTACTTTAAAAGAAATTATGAGTGAAGAAACTTTAAATGAGAATACTTGTGATGTTGCCTATATTCTAAAAGAGGATAAAAAATTCATACTTTTAAATGTAGAAGAAAAGAAAGAATTATTAGCAAAATTATAAATTTTTTTATAGAATAACATTTTAATGTTTCTCCCTATTTTTTATTTTATATAATGCTTTATGTAATATATTCAAATAAAAATTATTAGAAAAAAAGATTTTAAGCAGAGATGTGATTATTCTTGATTGACCGTGCTAGAATGAATTTAGGTAATAACATTATTGGTAGATTGGAAAATAGTGGAAGAACTTTTGAAATGTTAATGGATCCAGAGAAGGCTTGGGAAGCTAAGAAGTATATTAGAGAGGAGATTAATAAGAGATTGAAGGAAGGTAAAAAACGATCTCGTTTAACTCCTAAAGAAATAATAAATGATCTGAATATCACATTGGAGCTAATTTTCGAAAGCTTCATCGTTTTTGAGGATTTAAAAAGAGGTAAAAAAGCCACCGATGGAGATATGGAGGTTGTCTTCGGAACAAACGATGGAAAAGAAATCGGGGCACACATCTTATTAGACGGCGATATCCAATGGACACGTTCACAGCGTGAAGAAGAAAAGGAGAAAAAACTTAAACAAATCATCAATATAATTTCCAAAAATGCCATTAACCCACAGAATAATAAACCACATCCCCCAGAGAGGATAGAAAAAGCTATTGAAGAGGCAGATGTAAAAATTGATCTAATGAGAAATGCGGAAGAACAAGTGGATGATGTGGTAAAAAAAATACAAACTATTATTCCTATTAAAATGGAACAAATAGAGATGGCAATCAAAATTCCCACTTCATATACTGCAAAAGGCTATAATATTGTTGCTCAATTTGCGCAAATAAAAAAGGAAGAGTGGCAAAGTGATGGGTCTTGGGTTTCTGTTATTAGTATGCCAGCAGGCTTACAAATGGAACTTTTAGATAAATTAAACAAATTGACACATGGACGAGTCCAAACGAAATTAATGAAATCATAATATGATTCTGTGTTCTTAACCCAAAATCCTCTATTTTTATATTTCTTGCATAATTAAAATTTATTATTAAAATTAGAAAGCCCGTTTTTTTCTCTGAGATAAAATAAAATTTTTTCACTTAGATTTTAAAAATTAATTTGAATGATTTAGTCCTAATTCCGATTATTAAATAAAATTCAATAATGATGGGTGATTTTTATATAATAATTTGTAAAAAAATCTCTTTTATTTATTAACATTTATCTGTAAATTGTGAAATAATATGGAAAACGACGAAGAAGAGGAACAAGACGATCAAGACGAGGAAGTAGAAGACGAAGAAGACCAAGATGATGAATTTGAAGACGAAGAAACTTTACGTGAAATCGTAGCACCAGGAGAGATATTAAGCGAAGATTTGGAAACATATGTCCCAGGGCGAGGAACTATCCTTAATAAAAAGGGCGATAAAATTATATCTGTAATGGTTGGACTAAAACAGATAAAAAAGAACTATATTAATGTGATACCATTAAATGGATTCTATACAGCCCATCCAGGAGACAAAGTTATTGCTGTGATAACTGATAAAAATCCGGTAAAATATCGTTGCGATATAAATGCTAAGTATGAAGGAATATTAAAACCTCGAAATACGGTTAAGCATAGCAAACGTCGTATACGGGGTAATTCACGACCAGACACAGAGAAATATGACATCGGTAATGCTGTAATTGCTAAAATTATATCTGCTGATCGATTAAATAGCCCAGAGTTAACAACCGTAGGCAAGTATCTTGGAAAAGTACGAGGAGGAATTATAATACAAATAGATCCTCCTAAAGTACCACGAATTATTGGTCGGAATGGTTCCATGATCAAAATGCTGAAAAGTCTTACTGATTGTAATATTTTTGTGACCCAAAATGGACGTATTTGGATCAAGGGAGGCGTTATTGAAAAAGAACGACTTTTAATTGAAGCGATTTATAAGATTGAACGAGAGGCGCATACGCAAGGATTAACAGATAGAATGGAAGAATTTATCAAATATGAAAAAGAAAAAAGAGGGATATAATAAATGACTTTATTAATACCTGATGAATATCCAAAAAATTTATTTCGAGAGGACGGTAAACGCCTTGATGGACGCGACAAGTATGATTTAAGACCTATCAGAATGGAAGTAGATGTGATAAAAAATGCTGATGGGAGTGCCTATATAGAATGGGGTAATAATAAAATATTTGCTTCCGTCTATGGCCCACGAGAAGTACATCCTCACCATTTAGCAAAACCAGATAAAGGTATATTACGTGTTTTTTATAGAATGGCAACCTTTTCGGTTTTTGACAGAAAACGCCCTGCTCCTGGACGCAGAGAAAAAGAAATCTCAATGATTATTTCTGATTGTTTGGAGCCAGTTCTTTTTCTTGAATTATATCCAGGCACGAGCTTTGAGATCTTTATAGAAGTTGTAGATGCAGATGGTGGAACTCGATGTGCAAGCACTATTGTTGCCGCATTAGCCTTAGCTGATGCAGGAGTACCGATGAGAAGTTTAGTCACCTCTTGCGCAGTGGGGAAAATTGATGGTAAACTAGTGACCGATTTATCTGGAATAGAAGATAAAGCTGGGGAAGCTGATTTGCCTACAGCTATAACTTGGTTTAATGATGAAATTTCACTATTACAATTTGATGGAAAATTGAGTCAATCTGAACTTAATGAATCCCTTGAAATGGCTCAAGATGCTTTAGAAAAAATATATGATATGCAATTAGAGGCGTTAAAACGAAAATATATTAAAATTCAACAAGATGTCCAAGAGATGGGGGTAGAAGAATAAAATGATGGATATAAAAAGGGTAATATCGACAATAGAAAAAAGTTATATCAAAGAAAATCTAAAGAAAGATCAAAGAATTGATGGTAGAGGTCTTTGGGAATACAGAGAATTTGACATAAAAACTGATACAATCGCCGCAGCTGAGGGATCTTGTGATATCTCACTTGGAGATACGAGAATTATAATAGGAGTAAAATATGATATTGGGGAACCTTATCCTGACATGCCCGATGAAGGTGTATGTACGGTAATGGCAGAATTACTTCCTTTGGCATCTCCACTTTTTGAACGGGGCCCTCCAGATGAAGAATCCATTGAATTGGCAAGAGTCGTTGATCGGGGAATTAGACATGCAGACTGCGTCCAAACTAAGAAATTGTGTATTAAGGAAGGAGAGGCTGTCTATATTGTATTTGTAGATATGTATGTCATTAACCATGGCGGAAATATGATTGATTGTGGAGGCGTAGGTGCATTAACATCTTTAATATCATCTCATTTACCAAAAGGAGAATGGACTAAGGACGGCCCTCAATGGAGTGGGGAATATTTCAAAGGGAGTGATATAGTGAATGAATTACCATTACCAATTACATTCGGAAAAATTGATGATGTTTTTTTTGTCGATCCAAGCCTACCGGAAGAATTAGTTAGCGATGGCAGACTTACAATCTCAGTGACAGAAAATGAAATAACAAGTATACAAAAAAGTGGAGCAGCTACTTTCACTTCTGAGGAAGTTAAGTTTTTAGGAGAAAAAGCGTTTGAAATTGCTGGAAACTTGCGTAAAGTCTTAGATTTATGGCAATATGAAAAAACTATCGAATAATTTTTTTAATTTTTAATTTAATTTCTTGTTTTTTGTACTTTTATATTTTTTATTTTAAGAAAGAAAAAATTAGTAATTTAAATAATGTAAATTCAATTATTTATTTTGAAACGCGTCGAAGGGTTTCAAATGTACCGTATCCGTCAGTCCTCTCATCTAGTTGAAATTGACCAAATGATTGGACTAAAATAGATTGTTGATTATTTTTATCTTGAAATGGTACAGGAATTATTGGTCCAACTTCTGCCTTTAAAATATGCGTAATATCTTGATTATCAATTAATTCTAATTTTGAACTAACTGGCATTATCCCATCCTCTCTGAAAGTTTGCTCTAAAACTTTAATCGTTTTTAGGGGAATATTTTTTCCATTCCTAAATAAAAACCCCCCTGTAGACAGTTTTCCATCCTCACTGATAATTGCTGCAGGATTAACAGCAAGATCCTCATCAAACCAGATTACATAATATAACCAATCACCGACTCCTGTCCAGTTCCGAACACCATATGTATGGTCTCTCTGTCCGATAATATCATTAAATTCATACATCTCTTCACCCACCTTCAGAGTACCATTTATTTTTGCGATTTGTTCCCAATGTTTATCACCGGCTTTTTTTCCCAATTTTAAGGATTCCTCGGTCATATATTTACTATATTCATATATTTCATTAATGGGATTGAACTTAATATTCAATTCTGCATTCTTAGCAGCAGAAATGAGTTTCGGATTTTTGCGTACTTCAGGAAGGTTTTCTGTATTATCCACAAGGATAATATTCCCTTTAAATTTATAATTCCAGGTGCCATCTGCCTTCCAATCATGCGTCATTCCCCCAACTTTCAAAGATTCATTGAATTCTTTCACTTTCTTTTCTTGAAAATATCCTCCCCCAGATCCATCTGGGAGGAATAAAAAGAAAAAAGTCATAGCCTCCTTTTTATTCGGTTTAAAACCAAGACGTGAGACCGCTCCAATCTCTTTCTCTTTATCATAAAACGCTAAATAATAGGATTCATTCCATTCAAGATGATCTGTGAGTTCATTTGGATGAATAATAGGTTCCATTTTTATTTTCTCATTTTAAAAAATTTAATCTAAGTAATTGAAGATAATAATGGAACTCATATTAAGTTGAATTATATTAAATAATCTTAAAAGAATGTTTTGAAATAAATAAATGATAACTATTTCACTCTAACAATTCCATTATAACCGTTTAAACTGACAATCTGCCCTGTTTTGAAATATTTACATGCATTCGAAATATTTGTTACTGCAGGTATTCCATATTCTCTCGATACAACCGCTCCGTGGGATAGTACTCCTCCTGTTTCTGTGATTAACCCTCCAATCTTTGAGAAAATAGGGGTCCAACCGGGGTCCGTGCGAGGAACCACGAGAATCTCTCCGGGCTTAACCTTAGAAATATCATTAATAGTGGCTAAAACTCTTATTGGAGCTGTTATTTCGCCTTGGCTTGCAGGATTTCCCTTAAAAAATGAACTGTCCTCTTCATATTCTAAGCAATCATTATACTCTCTTTTACCCGAAATGAATTTTGGTGGTATCTTATCCTCATAATCCGTAAAAATCTTCCTTCTTTCATCAATTTTAGATTTGAGATCTTCAATATTAGTATCATTTGGGTTCCGGTTAATCATATAATCAATTTCCTTCCTTCTTAAAAAGAATATGTCATCTTGATTATTGATAAAATCTTTTTCTTTGAAAATGTTCCCAACTACAAGAAAGAGTTCACGATTCAGTGTGATCCACTTGTCTAAATTAAATCTTTGCTCCTCTCTAAACTTAATATATCTCTTACTTAGGTTTAAAATAATTGAAAATATCTTCCATTTTAGAAAACCTAAAAATTGAGACCTAAATCTACTATAACTATATTTTTCTACGAGTTTCCGATATTTCTCATTTTTGGATTGAATATTTTCTAAATTTTTCTCATGTTCCATTATTAGAGATTTTAATATCTCAAAAACATATTCAGGCGCTTCTCGCCAGCGAGGATAATAAGGTTCTCGAGTAAATCCTCTATCTCCATATTCGTCTAAAAATTTATCGAAAATATCAATAAATTGCTTAATTTCTACATTATCATAGGACCTTAATTCTTTATAGAGATCTTTTGGGTCTGTTTTAGTTATGATCTTTTTTAATTGAGGATTTTGCTGAATAAATGCTGCTAAGTTGTGAATTTCTTGATTCGTTTCTGTTAATTTATGATCCAGACCAGAAATCAAGATAGGATAAAATTTATAGCATTCTTGTTTCCCTAAAAATCTCGTAAGAAGATATTGAACTAAAAGATTCATTCCAATATTATGAACTGGAATACCATACCGAACCAGTCTAAAATGATCTCGCATAAGAATATCTAACTCTTCAGCTAATGTGAATAATTCGTTCAGATTCTTTTTAATCCTTAGTTTCTCTAATTTTTTATTGAATTCAGTATAATATGGATTGAATTTTTCTCTTGTCCATTCATAATATGCTTTATCTGTTTTTGTAATAGAGCCATTAGGATCGTGGATCATTATTCTTAGTTCCCCTACTATACGATTTATAGTATGAAAAGGAAGATCCTCTATAGTTTCCTTGCCATATTCCCCTCTTCCATTAGGGAAGTAATTTAAAATATCTTCATTTCTCATAATAGAAGGAATCTCATTCTCCACTTTTCTTTTTAATACTTCTAAATTAAAATAGACATGTCCATTATATAGTTTTAGAAGCTGTGTTTCCATTTTCTTATATCCCATAATACTATTCAATTCTACATTTACAATATCCGTCAGTTGATCTCCTAAAAGGTCAAAAAATAATGGTGTAACGTTGTCGTTCCAATAATCATCGGAGTACCCTCGGGAATAAATTATGTCTTTTGAAGCTCTTACTTCTCTGAATGAAGTAATGGGTCGTGATTGTAAGATAGAAATTCTTTTTTTCTCATCAATGGCCCATTCTATATCTTGAGGTTTTTTAAATAAAGCTTCAATTTCCATTCCTAATTTTGAAAGAGTAAGAATCTCTTCATCTGATAACGATGCCTTTAAAGCCGCTTCTTCAGATAATTTAATTGTTTCTATTCCACAAGCCTCATCTCTTTTATTAGGGTTTACAACATATTCTTTCTTTCCTATTTTTTTACCAATGATTTCAAATTTTTTTTGTTTTTTTTGAGAATTCTTTTTAATAATAAATTGATCGGGAGAACAGATCCCAGCCATTACAGATTCGCCTAATCCAAAATTCGATTCAATCAAAATTTCTGATTTTTCAGAAGTTATTGGATTAAATGTAAATAAAACTCCTGCACTTTTCGCTGGAACCATTTCTTGAACAATTACAGCAATTTTTGTATCATTATGAGGGATTCCATTCTTTTTTCTATAATTTAATGCTCTATTTGACCATAAGGAAGCATAGCATTTTTTAATATGATGAAGTATTTCTTTTAGGGTTTTCAGATTTAAATATGACTCATATTGCCCTGCAAAAGATGCTTTTTCAGAATCCTCTCCGATCGCAGAGGATCTTACCACAAAATTCTCACCTGAAATTGTATTAAAATCATCCTTGATCTCATCTACAAGATCTTTTGGAATTTCACCTTTTTCAAAAATTATTTGGATTTTCTTTGAGATCTCTTCAACATTTTTTGAATCAGAAAAATTTAATCTTTCTAATAGGTCTGTAATCTTTATGTCCAAGTTATTTCTTTCTATGAAATAAGTGTATGCATCTGTAGTGAGAATAAAACCTTTTGGGATATTAAAATTATTTTTTATTAAATCTCCTAAATTTAATGCCTTTCCTCCAATTTTATCCCTATGCGTGATATTAATACTATCGAGGCCAACAGTTAAGACTTCCAAGCTTACCATATTTATTCACCTTATAATTAAATCATAATGGAATTATAAAAATAAAGTATTAAAATATGTTAAAATAACTTTTCATATAAAGGTTTTCTTTAATTTACTCCATCATTTTATAAGAAAAATACGATTAGATATTCCTAAAGTTCCTAATATTATTTGTTGTAGAACTCTGCCATTCTTAAAAATAGTACGATAATGAAAATGATTCATTATATGTCATATAATCAACTTTTATAGATTAAAAAATCATCAAAAATATTCCTACCGTTAATTCTCGTTAATTCTATGAAATTATAGAATTCTTCGCATTAAACCTTTAATTAGGGAAAATTTTTATTTTATAAAATGTTATAAAAAGTAATCTAAATTCTCAATTAAAGTGAGATTTTCTTATGGGAAAAACCAAGAAAGTAGATGTATCTGGGAAATATGGTGCTCGTTATGGTTCTGTGGTTCGAAAACGAGCTCGAGACATTTTTGTGCGTATGAAAAGCAAAAATATCGTCTGTCCTAAATGCAAAACTAAAGCATCAATACATAGGGTTTCTACGGGGATCTGGTATTGTAAGAAATGTGATGCAAAATTTACAGGTGGAGCGTATGATATTGTGACTCCAAGAGGTGCTGAATCTCTGAGAGTAGCAAGGAGAAAACAGAGGGAAATCGAGCTTATAGAAGAAGAATGAGTGATATTTCCTATTATAAAATAGAATCAACCATTACTTTTTCCTTTGAAACGCCTCAAATAAGAGATATTTCGTATGATTCATATTCACCAGAATATGAAATAACCAGAGCTAAACGTTCTAAAATAGTTATGCAAAAAAGAGAAAATAATATTTTAGAATTTCATATTTATAGCAAGGATATTACTGCATTCAGAGCATCTATGAATGATATTATAACATTCGGCAAAATTATAGAAAATACTTTAGAGCTTATTGATTCTAAGTAATTTATTTATTCAATTAAAGGATAATAATTATTGAATTATAATTTAATTAAATTCTTATTTAAAACATAATTAAATTTTGATAAAACTGGATGAAGATTAATAAAAAATTAAAAAAAAATTTATTATTTAATATAATATCTTAAGAATAGAAAATAAAAACAATGTGAAAAACTATGAGTATTAATCCGAACCAACTTGATGAAGAATTACGTGAAAAATTGATGAATTTGCAGAATTTACAGAATAATTTGGAATTTATTGTTAATCAGAGAATCCAATTGGAGTCTCAGCTTAAAGAAACAGACCTAGCGATAGAAGAACTAGAAAAGACAAGTTCAGAAGAAACAGTTTATAAATCTATTGGTGGTATAATGGTAAAAAGTAATAAGGATAAATTATTATCTGAGAAGAAAAACGATAAAGCTACAGCAGAAATGAGAGTAAAAACATTAAAACAGAAGGAAGAACGGACAAGAAATCAATTACAACAATTAAGTCAAACACTTCAGTCTGAACTTCAACAAAAACAATCAGCTTAGACTTATGGAGAACTCTTATATAAATTCTTTTAAAGATTTTTTAACTAACAAAAATATTCTGATAACATCTCATGATTTAGTAGACTTAGATGGGTTGAGTTCTTCTCTTTGTCTTAATTTTTTTTTACAAAATGAAAAAAATCTTGAAACTTTTCTTTATTTTTCGAAAATTTCCAAACATACAGAATTTTTTTTAGAGAAATTCAAGGAGAAATTCCCTAAATTCATATTTAACATAGAAAATTCTATTAAAGATTTGGAGATCGATGGAATCATCATTTTAGATGCAAGTGAATTAGATCAAATTGTGTTTTTTGAAGATTTAAAGCAAGAAAGGAGTGAAATCTCCTATTTCTTTATTGATCATCATTATAGAGACAGTATTACTGTAAAAAATAATCAAGCAGGGATTATTTTAGACAATTATATCTCAACAGCAGAAATTATTGTAGATCTTTTAAAAAAATTTAATTTTAAAATAACTAAACCTCTCAAATATCTTTTGATTGCCGGAATATTATCTGATTCAGGTTATTTTAAATTTGCGAATAATCATACAATTAAAACGATTAGTGAACTATTAGATAATGAAGTCGATTATCAAGAAATCTTAATCATGCTTAAATTTGAGGCTGATATCTCGAAGAAGATTGCACAGATAAAGGGGTCTCAAAGAGCAGAGCTTATAAAAGAAAAAAATTGGCTTATTGGAATTTCTGAAGTTAGCAGTTTTGAATCAAGTGTTGCTAATACTTTAATTAAAATTGGGTTTGATATTGCGATAGTATTTTCTGAACGGAAAGAAGAATATAGAGTGAGTCTAAGGGCTAAAAAAAAAGTATGTCTTGAAACTAATCTTCATTTAGGAAAGATTTTAGAAGGCATTTCTAAAGAATACAACACTGTTGGAGGAGGGCATGATGGTGCCGCATCGATTAATATTCCAAAAGAAAAGGGAAATCTCAGAGATATTATTTTGGCAAAAATTAAAGATGTTTTAAACATATAATATCTTAATATATCTAATTTGTTAACTCATCATGTCTCTTATTAAATTTCATAATTTCTATTTTAGATATAAGGAAAATAAGATCTATGCCCTAAATAATATAAATTTAGAGATTGAAGATAATAAATTTATTTTACTTGCCGGTGAGACTGGATCCGGAAAAACAAGTTTGATTAGGTGTATGAATGGGTTAATCCCTCAATTCTATTCTGGTTATTATAAAGGATATGTTGAAGTAAATGGTTTAGATACAACTAAAATTCCTATTTCGGATCTCAGCACTTTTGTAGGTATAGTATTTCAGAATCCTGAAAATCAACTCGTTTCTATGAACGTTGAACATGAAATTGCTTTTGGTTTAGAAAATTTAGGTCTCCCAAAAAATCAAATAAAACAGAGAATTGATGATGTAGTTAAACTAACTGGTATTGAAAGTATTTTAGATAAAGCTCCTTTCGAAATTAGCGGGGGAGAACAACAAAGAGTAGCTATAGCTTCCATATTAGCTTTAAATCCAGATATATTGATACTGGATGAACCAACATCAAATTTAGATCCTTTTTTTGCAAAAAAAATTTTAGACCTTCTACACGAAATCTATCAAAAACAAAACCTCACTATCATAATAGCTGAGCATCGAATGGATCTCCTTTTACCTCTAGTTGATGAGATAATTCTAATGAAAGATGGAAAAATTATTGAACATGATAAAAAGAAGAAGGTAGTGAATAATAAAAATTTCAAGCAATTAGAAATTAATAGACCTTTTATTTACTCTGTTTTTAATCAATTAAAATCTAAAAATCTCCTGAAAGATGACATTCCTGTTAGTTTAAATGAGGCACTTAATTTAATGAAAAAACTCAAAAATAATGGAAAATGACTAAAAAAAATATACCAATTATCATAATAAGTAATATTGATTATTCCTACTCCAGTGGTACACATGCGTTAAAACATATAAGTTTAAATATCTCTAAAGGGGAATTAATTGGAATTATGGGCAAGAATGGGGCAGGAAAAACAACTTTAATTCGAACTCTAAATGGGTTAATTCGTCCTCAGCGGGGATCAATTTATATTAATCAACAAAATATTAAGAATAAAACCATCGCTCAATTATCCCAACAGACGGGAATTATTTTTCAAAATCCTGACCATCAATTATTTTCAAATACCGTAGAGGAAGAAATTAAATTTTCTCTAAAAAATATATATTCTGACAAGAAAGAGCTTCAAGAAAAAACGAATGAAATTTTAAATATTTTTAACTATGAACGCTATAAATCCCGTTCCCCTTTGAATTTATCTGGGGGAGAAAAGAAAAAGCTTGCATTAGCATCCGTGGTTTGTCGTAATCCTGAAATTGTTATTTTTGATGAACCCACATTGGGTCAGGATAAAAAGGAAGTTGAATTCTTCATTGACTTTATACAGAGACAAAGAGATCAAGGAAAAACCATAATTATTGTTACTCATAATATCGAATTTGCTTATGAGTTCATTCCAAGAATATTATTGATGTCGGAAGGACGCATAATCGCAGATGGACCAACTCAAGAAATATTAACAAATAAAAAATTAGTTAGAGAAGCATCTTTGATTTTACCGCAAATTATTCAATTTAAAAATTCTTTAGAAAAAATTGGATTAACTATTCCCGAAAATATTAAAACTGAGCAAAATATGGTGGATTATCTGTCAATGTATTTCAAGAATAAAAAATCAAAGGTGGAATAATAGTGTCTTTCGAATTTTTAAATGCATTTAAATTCTTTAAAAAAGAGACATTTCTTCATAATCTTGATCCAAGATCAAAACTATTATTAGCATTAATTTATACCGTCAATTCCCTCTTATTTTCTAATATAATCCCTCTTTTTATTCTATTATTAAGCTTAATTCCTATTATCTTATCTGGAAAAATCCTTAATCAATGGCTTAAAAGCATACGCGGGTTATCATTTCTCTTCATTTTAATTATTATATTAAATACTTTATTTATAGATTTAACATATGCCATCGCAATGATTTTAAGAATCATAACCATGATTTCTGCTTTTTCTATTTTCTTTTTAACCGTTGATCCTAATGAATTAACACTATCACTAATCTCAATGAAAGTTCCCTATGAATTTGCATTCAGTTTTTCCCTTGCTTTCAGATTCGTGCCAACAATTTCCTTTGAAGCACAAAACATTATTGATGCTCAACAGAGCAGAGGTTATGAAATGCAAAAAAAAGGTTTATTAACACAAATTAAAAACTTATTCCCATTATTAATTCCCTTAATTATTTGTTCAATAAGAAGAGCTTTTAATGTTGCTGAAGCGTTAGAATCCAGAGGATTTGGTAGTAAAAAGGAAAGAACATATTATTATAAAATAAAATTCTCTTATATAGATTGGATTTTAACGGGTTATTTGTTAGCATTTTTAATTTTTTGTATTTTAATTCGAATAAATTTCAATATATTACCAAATTGGGTTAGCTGGAGTTTACCTGTATGATTAATGAAGATTTTTCTTTAGAAGATCCTGGTTTGAATTATTCTATAATCATAAGTACTTTAGAATTGAAAAAAAATATATATTCCTTGGATGAGTTATTTAGAATAATTAATAAGATGCAAGATAAATTTGAGGATTCCATAATCCAATTGTTTAATGATGAATATGTGGTAAATAATAAACATATTTTTTATGCAATATATTTTTCCGAAAAAGCATTCAAACAAAAAATAAATATTTCAAATAAAAAAAGCATCGAATTTTTGTTATATTTAGCTGCTAATCGTCAAATAAAGATTGCTCTCCAGTCCTTTGGAATTAAAATTCAAAATCTAAAAAGAGGAATTTTAAATGTTTGTATTGCATCTCAAAATGATCGAGTTAGCGAAATATATAGAGAATTAATAGATTTAATCAATGTTAAAGAATTAAAAACAAATTTCAATGTAATTTCTAAAGAAAAAATTAGCAAAATAAGAAAATTTTTCGAATTTTCTGATAACCAAATATTTTCAATTCTGAATTCATCAAATTTAGACAAAATAACTAATATCCACAAAGTTGATCCTTCGATTTTAAATGATGCATTATTGGATCTTATCTGTGAGAAAATGGCATTATTGAGTTTAGAAGGCGTTTCTATTGATTAAGACTCCAAAAATTTATTTTTAGGACTGATGATATCTCCTGGTTTTAAAAAGGAAATACCACAGATGTTTTTTAACAATTCAATTCTTACAATCTTTTCTGGATTTTCCAAATCTACAGGATTATCTATATATTTAGCAACAGATTCTATGAGTGTTTTTCTTTTTACTAATTTATTCTTCCTTCTTCTTAATTTTATCCGAAATTTTTCTCCCTCAGAAATAAATTTAGAATAGTTTTCTTCTATAATTTTTTCAATTTGGTTTAAATCAATTTCACATACAAACTGAATTGGGATTATTTTTAAAACATAACTAAAAAAATATGGTTGTTCCACAAGAATTTTGCGTATTTTTTCTATTATTTTAAATACATTTTTACTTGTTAAAGCCGTAATTAACCCTTGGAATTCTAAATCTGAGATGATAGGATATGGATCATCACATATTAACATTGTAAACCATAATTCTGCTTTCGCATTTGTTTCATTATATCTTGGTGACGAAACAAGTAAATTAAAATTTTTCATATCTTTACCTTCAATTTTTTCATATTGAAATGACTTCATTAATTTGTTCTTTATTAATCATTCCTTCACGCAAAATTTTTATCTCATTGCTCGTACAATCTACGATTGTGGTTGGAATTTTTGATTTAGATTCTCCCGCGTCAATTATAAGATCAATAGGACCCAAAAATGTATTAGATACTTCTTGACCGCTAGTTGCAGGTTCTTCGCCTGAATAATTTGCGGAAGTACCGACTAATCCCCCAAATAATCCTTTATTCTTCAAACTTCTTAAGATTTCAAGAATTATTTTATTTTCTGGGACTCTTAATCCAATAGTGTCCCTATTCGCTGTAACTTCATATGGGATTATGTTTGGTTTTTTTTTATTCAGTATGATAGTCAACTGCCCAGGCCAGAAATAAGACGCTAATTTCAACCCAGCTTCATTAAAATCAGCAACCCTTTTTGCTTCTTCAAAATCAGAAACTAATAGAAGAAATCCTTTAGTTGGATCTCTGAACTTTAATCTATATAGTCTTTCAACAGCATCAAGATTAGTTGGATCACATCCTAATCCATATACAGAATTTGTAGGAAATCCGATAATATTTCCTTGAATAATGTGATCTATAGTGATATCTAAAAATACTTTAATTTCCTCAATGGATTTATTTTTTATTTTAATTAAAAATCCCATATTCTCAAAATAACTAAAAAATTAATTGGTTAAAATTATAATTAAAAGAACTATTGAAAATAAAAATCTATATGTCCTCTTGGCATTTCAATTCTGCTGAAATTTTTTTCCATTTTTTATCGATCACATCTTGTAGTTCCATCAATGCTTTTTCTGAGATTCCCGAAAATCTCTTTTGTTGTGAGATATATTCAATTAATGGTTTTCGTTTTTCAGGATCTAATAATCTTTTACTTTGCTTTGAAAGTGTTTTGACTCCATTTTCAACTTCATAGAGTACCCATAAACCCGTACTCACTGCTAATCTCGCAATTTCGATAGTTTTTTCTGCAGAATATCCCCAACCAGGGGGGCACGGTGCCAATATATGAATATATCTACATCCCTTGATCTGTTTCGCCTTTTTAAATTTATCATAAAGATCTAAAGGTTCTGAAACGCTGCATGTTGCTAAATAGGGGATATCATGAGCTTCCATAATTCTAGGAACATCTTTCTTATATTGTTCTTTACCAAATGGAGTTGTGGTTGTTTTCGCACCATGTGGTGTGGAACTGCTTCTTTGAATTCCCGTGTTCATGTATGCTTCATTATCATAGCAAACATAGATCATATCTGTATTTCTTTCAGCTGCACCGCTCAATCCTTGAATTCCTATATCTGTTGTTCCTCCGTCTCCCGCAAAGGTGATCGCCGTCATATCCTTCCATGGACCATCTGGAAATCTCTCTGCTTTAGCCTTAAATGCGGCATCAAGACCTGTTGCGGCAGCAGCACCTGCTGCAAATGCCATATTCAAAAATGGATAATTTGGGGCCGTTTTTGGCCATAATCCAACTACTACATTCAAACATGAAGCAGGTGCAACCATAGCCGTATTTGGGCCTAATGCTTTCATAGCCCAACGAAGTGCTATCTCAAGTCCACAGCCAGCACAGCAAGAATTTCCGGGTAGAAAATATTCTTCAGTTGCGTCTTCTAACGCGTCTTTAATAGATGTCATTATCATTTTACCTCCAATTTGCCATGCCAGAGAGTACCATGAATTAGATCTTCTGGTAATTCTCCAGTTTCATACATTTTTACTAATATTTTTAATTGATCCTTTTGTTCTTCTAAAGTAACTTCACGCCCACCAAGTCCAGAAATTATTGGTAATACTTTTGTTGTGATTCCAGTATTATATAAAGAAGTTTTTACTTCACTACTTACAGGTCCCCCTGTAGGAGATCCAAATGCTGTTGCACGGTCAACTACTCCAAGAACTTTAACATTTTTAGCGATCTCTTGAATATCTTCAACCGGAAAGGGTCTGAAGTGTCTTAATTTAACCATTCCGACCTTATAACCTTGGTCTCTTAGATCATCAACCGCTTGTTCCATTTGTAATGCTAAATCCCCATATATTATCATAGCTACATCCGCACCATCAAGGTGATATTTTTTTATAAGTCCGTTACCATAATTTCTTCCAAAAGTTTTTTCAAATTCTTTCGCAGTGCTTTTAATTTTCTCTTTTGCTTTTATCATCACATCATGCATCTTCAGCCTAAATTCACTATAGAATCCAGAGGGCATGATTAGATTTCCATGCATCATAGGTCTTTCAGGATCAATGAATATATGATCCCATCCTTTCTCATCAGGAAGAGGGGGCAAAAACTCATCCACTAAATCCTGATCCTCAATTATGACCGGTTTAGAAGTATGTGAAAGAATGAATCCACCATAAGCAACAAACTTAGGTAACATAACATCTGGATCCTCACATACTTTATAAGACATTAAAATTTCATCGTAAATCTCTTGATGGTTAGCGCAAAATGCACACATCCACCCAGTGTCTCGAGCTGAAATTACATCTGTGAAGTCTGCCCAAATATTCCAAGGTGGTGCTACACCACGACTTGCAATGGCTGTAACAATTGGTAACCTACTCGAACTAGCCCAATGAATCATCTCATACATATAGAATAATCCTTGTCCCGCTGTTGCTGTAAATGTTCTTGTTCCAGCTATGCTTGCGCCAACTATCGAGGCCATAACTGAATGTTCACTTTCAACTTTAATATATTGGGTTCCAGGCATTAATCCACCATCAACAAATTCACTTAATTTTTCTACTACTGTAGTTTGAGGTGTAATAGGATAAGCGCTAATTACTTGAACCCTTGCAGATTTTGCAGCATATGCAGCTGCGATATTTCCTTTAATGATTTTTGTTTCTTTATTTTGAATAAAATCCTTTTTTTTTGTTTCAGTCATTCTTCAACCTCACTCTCTCTAACCATTTCTATATTATTAGTGGGACACTCTTTGGCACAAATTCCACAACCTTTACAATAAGTTAATTCAATTTCAAAAGAACCGTCATCTTTTCTTTTGATCACACCCTCTGGACAATATAACCAACAAATACCACACTTAGTACACCCTTCTTTTATTTTAGGACGAAAAGTTCTCCAATCACCCGTGATTCCCATACTCGCATTCAGAGGAAAAGAAATTGGTATTGGTGGAAGTTCCTTCCAATTTTTATATTCCTGAATTTCTGGGCGCTCCTCTACTGACTTACATATAACTCTCCATTCTTTCTCATCTGATTCATTCAATTATTTAACCTCCTCTACTGAATTAAAAGCTTCTTTTGCGACTTTCATATTAGACTCAGAACGTTGTTCTCCAAACTCTTCTTTAATTACTTTTTCCATAGTGTCAAGTCCATAATATCCCGTTATTTTCCCAAAAGCACTAAGCATTGGGATATTAAGAATAGGGCCACTTGAGAGCATGAAATTATGATCAATGCAAATACCTGTAGCATCGATAATATAAATTTTAATATTATCTGGTAAATTGCTGTGATCAAATTGTTTATCACTATTAACTATTAATGTTGTTCCCTCTTTTATGGAATCACGAATTCGTGGGATTTCCAATAAAGTTGTATCAAAGATTAACATATAATCAGGATCTTTGACACTATCATACGTTTTTATTTGCTGCGATTTTGATATCTTGGTAAAAGCTGATATGGGTGCCCCTCTTCTTTCAGCTCCTATTATTGGAATTGCTATAGTATCTGTAAAACCTGTCTCATAGGCAAACTGAGCAAGAAGCTGACTTGCTGTAATGGCAGTTTGACCCCCTCGCGCAGCAAATGAAATCTCTATTATTTCGTTTTCCATTTGTTTTCTTCCAACTTTTCTTTTTTGATTTTTAATATCATCAAGAGCAACCAACAAAAATCCGAAGTCGAAAATTTTTGGTTGCTTTTTATAAAGACAAGATAATTACCACGATTTGTAGTAAACCTATTATTACACTTAACAATAATATTGAGTCTAGAACAAAACTTTTTTTTAATTGTAGTGCTAATTCCATATTTTTCAACTTTAATTATTGTTAAGGAGTTTTTTAAAAATATTAATATCCTAAATCAGTTATTCTTTTAAAAATTTATTCTTTCATTTGATATGTTAAAGTCTCTTTTAAGGATAGATTGACTAATCTAAGAACTTAGTTTATGCAATTCAAACGCGATATGATCAATTTGCATATAAAACCTCATTAACTCCTAAATACTAAATTAATAAAGGTTTCTAAATAATTCATCGGAGCGATTAAAATGTCTAAAAAAAATGATAAACTAACTGATATTTATGGATTCAAATGCCCCAAATGTACGGATGGTATAATTCGTATTTCCCAGAAGGAGTATGATTTACCAGACGAGGATAAAATGCTTTTTATCAAACTACAATGCGATAAGTGTAATTTCCTTAAAACTGATATCATTCCAATGACTGCTCGAACAGATCCTGGATTATCTAAATTAAAGATAACTGAAGAATCCGATCTTCAATCTAAAATATACCGCTCTCCTTTAGCTAAAATAGAAATTCCCGAATTAGAATTAATAGTGGAGCCTGGTCCGAGTGCTGAATTTTATTTTACTAATGTTGAAGGAGTTCTACTAAGATTTGAAAAAGCAGTATATACCTATATAAATAGTTTCGAGCAGAATGACCCGGAAAAAAGTGAAATTAAATCAATTTTATATGATTTAAAAAAAGCAATTAAAGGAGACTTTCCATTTACTCTAATTATTGAAGATCCAGGAGGAGGCAGCTACATAATCCCCGTTAATAAAGAAAAATTTTCATTTTCAAAATTAGAAATTCATAATGATGATTAATTTCTAAACGAATAAGATTTTTAATATAACTATGCTTAATTAACCAAAAAAACCTATTTGAAAAGTGTATTAAATATGACAGAGAAAATCTTTTTTATTTTCCAATAGTTTTATTTGGAAGAGGGAGGCTCATACCCAAATGTTTTATCTTTTTTAAAATAATTCTTAGGCTCGCGTCCCATAATTTTTTTATATAATTCTTCCAAGACGGGGGGAACCGAAGTGAAGTTATTTGCTTCGAGCGAAGGGATGATATTCAGTCCAATCAGTGAATTCGGAAGAGTGGTAAGCCGGTTATTTCCAAGCTGAAGTCCTTTTAGTTCCGAAAGGTTTCCCAATGAATCGGGAACCGCGATAAGGTTATTATTATTTATATACAGCGATTCTAAGTTAATAAGATTACCGATTGTATCTGGGAGGCTTTTTAACTTATTATGTTGTAGGTATAATGTTTTCAAGGCAACGAGATTGCCAATAGAATCGGGAAGCGAAGTCAACAAATTATGGTCAAGCTGAAGCGAACGTAAATTCGTGAGATTTCCGATTGAGACGGGAAGCTCAGTAAGCTTATTATGAGAAAGTTCTAAATGGCCGAGTGTATACAAACTTCCTATTGATTCCGGAAGATTTATGAGCTCGTTATACATTAAATCTAAAGTATTTGGGTGGGCTATATACCCAATGGATTCCGGAATTGATTTAAGCTTGCAATTTTCCAAATATAAACCACTAAGATTAGGCAAATCCACGAGGAAATCGGGAATTTCTATAATTGGATTGCCATCAAAAGATAATGAATTAACTGACTTCATTTTCCCTATTATTTCGGGTATTCTTATAAATTTATTTCCTCGCAGCTTTAAAGATTCAAGAGATGATAGATCTTCTAGGGAATTTGGGAGCACCGAGAGACTATTATAAGAAAGATTGAGTCTTTTCAACTCTCTTAAATTCCCAATCGAGTCAGGGACGCTTTTTAATTGGTTTTTGAAAAAAGAAATTTCTTTTAAGGCTCTTAAATTTCCAATAGATTCAGAAAGCTTTCTAAGAGAACATCTATCCATAGACAAAACATTTAAATGTTTTAAATTACCGATAGACTCTGGAAGCATCGATATCTCTTTCTCGTATAACCCAAGCTCAATAATATGTGCGTTAGATACCTTAATACCCATCTCCGTTTTAGCCCAAACATTATCAACGACCTTAAATGAGCCATTGATAATTTCCTCAATTTCTTTCAATGCTTCAGCTTCTTTTGTATCTATTTTTACATTTTTAAACATAATTGATACCATAACTACTTGGGGTATTTTTTCTCTTTGATTATAAATTATTAATAAATTGAGTTTTATATATTTTTAGTGGCAATAGATTTATTATTTACCTAAAAGAACCTCACGTAAATAGTTAAAATCCTCAAAAAAGTTGGCAAACTCCGTCTTTGGGTTTATTTTTTTGTAATCATTAAGAGCTTCATTATAATCTTTTAATTCCTGTCCCCTCAAGTTATGCGTCCCTCCTGTAAATTCTCCATTTAAGAATTGTTCAAGCTTAGGTAGTATATCGTATGGGTCAAATTCAATAACCTCTCCTTTCTCGTTAAACATCACGCAATTGATCTCCACGCCTTCATCGATTTGACTCTGCATAAGGAGCGCGTAGCCAATCAGCTGAGCCATCCCATTTATGAAATGGTGGTTTGGATTGCCATCAAATCCATAATTCGGCTTATAATCGGCGATAATAATTTTGTTCCCCTCCTTTAAAACCAAATCTGGGCGTCCCGTCCAATAACGCTTTGTGTTTTTGAAGTGAATGGCAAGGCTGTTCTCGCTGGAAAGACATTCGTCAAGTGAATTCACGATCAAATGTAGATTTATCTGCTTTAAAAACATAGGATAGGGGATCAATTTCCAACATCTTCCATGATTCTAGAATTTTAATAAAAAGAAGTCTGCTAAAAATAGTTCTATAATATGCTATTAATTTTTGTTCATATTCTTCGATTGAAAGTTCCTCGGGTTTTTTAAAATTTTTATAAAAATATCTATTCTCATTTCATAAATAACCATAAAACTCAAGGATTACATAATTGGAGGGATCTATTAGATTTAATTCCTATAACTAAAAAAAGAGACTTTAAAAAATCATTAAATCTTATAATGAATATTCTATCTATTCTTCGAAATTTCGCCAGAATTTCTTGGGAATATTTTAACTATAACTTAGATCCATGGCCAAGAAATAAAGAATCGGAAAAACCTTATTTCTGTTTTTCTGAAGCAACTGAAATAATTGATTACAGAAAATCAGTTATCTCTGAATTTGATTTATTCATTGATATCTCTTTTATTCTATTTGTTGAGGGAGCAACTGAGGAAAGAATTCTAAATAGTTATGTGGATATTAAAAAATGGTTAACATTTAAAATTCAAAATATGAGAGGAGGTTCTAAAATAAAACACATTCTTAATATTAATAATTTTCAGAATGACAAGATTTGTTATTACTTTTTAGATTATGAGAATTGTGAGAATTATAAATCTCTAGAGGATCAAATTAGAAGCAGAGGATTTTTCTTTTTTCCTGATTTCATTACTGAAAATTTTAAAGCCGATGAAATTTTATTATCATTTTTAAAATTTTTAGAAGATTCCAATATCTCCCCAGAAGAATCTCAAAAAATAGAATTAGAGAATCAATTAAATATTGCAAAAGAAGAATCTAATATGTTAATTAACCAATCACCAAAAATCAACAATCCGGTAGGATATGAAGAAATTCTAATAGGATTTCTTATGAGTAATTTCCAAAAAGAGTTACTAATGAAGTTTCCGAAATTAAAGAACCATCCAGATCATACAAATATAAGTAGGGAAAAATTAATTAAAAAATTTAAAAAAATTTTTACTGAAAATTATATCATTCCAATTCTTAGAGATTATATAAAGGTTGATTCTAAAAAACAAAGAAGAACTTTTCCTTTTGAAGAGAAGTTAAAACCCTTTTATAAAAGGATCGATGAATATCGATTGCGTAATCCGAAGATTCAATTTGATTTAGATTTAAATAAGTAATTTAATATTAAATCTTTTTCTTGAAGAAATAGTTTTTTTACTTTCATTTAATTAAAGCAAGACATTCAAAGCTATTTAGAGCGATCAACCTCTCAAACATCTGATATTTTAACAAAATTGGAACAATTGGAGTATATTACACGCAAAAATACGCGCCCTTAAGAGAATTATATCACCGAAAATGGAGAGAAAGAATTGTTAGAAAAATTTATCGAACCTATAAAAAATATGCTTACTACAATATATGATGATATCCCTCATTTGGAAAGGAAAACTAATTTTCGAAAACAAGATCAAGACCGCTTACGAAATATAGCTATTCAAAAAACCCTTAATCTAATACATAAACAAATAGATACTGATTTAGAACAAATATCTGATTATATTACCAAAGATCAATATGATGGGATCAAACATTCAATGATCTCCTCAATTGAACACGTGCTTAGTTTTGTCTTTCAGCGCTTGATTATAGATTTTGCCTCCCCTTCCTAACTCAATTTTTTTAATTTTTAAAGTAATGATAAATTTGAGAATTTGGTTTCAATATTTGCTCATTCTTTTTAGGATAATTACTTATTTTTTTCCTTTTTAAAATTCTTGTAGTTTATATACTCCTCCCCAAAATGGGTATTAAATTTGATGTAACCTCAAATTAGTAATAATCAATTGAGATTCCTACTTGAAAAGACCTATTTGTTCTCTTCTTCTTTTTCATTTTTTTGTTAATGTTAGATGGATAAAATCTTTAAGATCAAAGCTAGAGATTGCTGTATTTTATGAGCCTATAAATTGATAGAATGCGGCTACCTCATTACTTCTATTATCATTCTGAATTTATGACCATAATTCATCAATTATAATCATTATAATATAGCATAATATTATACCACAAGATTTTTAATATCAATAAACTTAATAAACCAAAAAACCTATTTGAAAAATGAAATAAATTATGATAGAGAAAAGAAAAGTGGGAATTTTAACAGGAGGCGGAGATTGCCCAGGATTGAATAGTGTTTTATATGGTATAATGCTTAAAGCATTTGATTCTAATATAGAATGTATTGGGATACTAAAAGGATGGAAAGGGTTTATGAGTAATGATACAATTCCTTTAAATATTGCAGAACATGACGATTTACATACGGTTGGTGGAACATTATTATATACAAGTCGAACTAATCCATTTTCACGGGTTGCAGCCGCCGAAACAGAAGAAGAGAAAAAGAAACTTGAAGAAAAAATCGCCAATGAAATGGCGGAACAATTTAAAGAATTAGGTATTGATGCTTTAATAGCTATAGGTGGCGATGATACCCTTGGGGTAGCAGCTACAATTTGCAAGTATACAAATGCAAAAATTATTGGCTGTCCTAAAACAATAGATAATGATTTGTTAGGAACTGACTACACCTTTGGATTTTGGAGCGCCGTTCAATTAGCTTCCAATTCAATGGATAATCTTACCACAACAGCTCGATCTCATCAAAGAATATTTGTTGTCGAAGTAATGGGAAGAGATGCTGGATTTTTAACGATTTATAGTGGTATTTCTAGTGGAGCAGATATAATTCTAATACCAGAAACTCCATTTGATCTTAGAAAGCATGTTATAGAAGTTCTAAAAAGAAGAGTCAACGCAGGTCATAAATATCATATTATTGCATGCTCGGAAGGAGCATATCCTTCAGATGAGTCTTTAAAAAGAGATTTCCAGACCATTTCACAACAAACTTTAGATGATTTACCCAAAGATACCTTCGGAAATCCTTTACTGACAAAACTTAATATGTCTAAAATTTTAGTCAGTGAAATACGGTTAAATGAGGAATTAAAAAATGAATTTAAAGAAAATAATACTAATTATGAGTGTCGTAGTGTGGTTCTCGGCCATACAATGCGTGCAGGCACGCCTACTTCGTTCGATCGCATTCTTGGTCTCAGATTAGGTCTGGCTGCGATGAAACTTGTTTTAAATAATAATTTTAGAATGATGGTTTCTCTCAAGGGAGATGAAATAAAAAGCCTCCCGCTTGAAGAAGGAGCTAAAAAGAAATATGTAAGACCAGATAGCGATATAGTTGAATTGCGGAACCTCATGGTGAAAATACGTTATAAATCAAGAGAAATTCAATAAGAAGTTTATTTATTCTTCATTTTTAAACTCTTTTTGTATTAAAAAATAAAAAATAGAAAAAATTAATATATTATCCATAGTTTTTCTCTTCTTCTTGGGGATCTAATGCGTCTTCTTCAACATCTCGCCCAAGCCATTTTTCGCTTAAAATCTCCTCATAATACTCATGTTGGATAATTAATGACATAATCTCTGAAGTTCCTGTCCAAATCATAGCTAATCGGGAATCTCTCAGAAGTCTTTCTATGGGATAGACTGTAGAATAACCAATTCCTCCCATAACTTGCATTGCTAAATTCATAACTTCCCAACATTTCTCTGTTGAGAATTTTTTGGATTCTGAAACACATCTTCGCTGAACTTGTGGTGGAGCTCCTCTATCAATTGCCGTTGCAGTATTATACACTTGATTTCTACACGCATCTAATAATGTAATACCCTCTGCTATCTTAAAGCTAACGGCTTCAAACTTTTTAATCTCTCTGCCAAACGCTTTTCTTTTAGTGCTATATTTTGCCGCTATCCGTAAGGCCGCACGAGCAGTTCCAAGAATTCCCGCAGCAGTGGTTAATCTTTCTGGGACCATCATTTGATAAAAGATTTTGCCACCATCTCCCTCGTTTCCAATTAAATTTTCTACAGGAACTTTTACATTATCAAATTTCAATCGGCCGGCACCTCCACCGCGAGTACCCATTAATCCATAGACATATTCTGTACTGACTCCATCATCTCTATCCACTATAAATAAACTAATCGATTTATGACGATGAGCCTCTGGGTCTGTTTTAGCGTATACCAAAAAGAAATCTGCTCCCTCTGCTCCAACCACAAATCTTTTTTGTCCATTTAAGATATAGTGATCTCCCTCTTTTTCGGCAGTTGTGGTCGCTCCAAAGAAATCAGATCCTCCTCGAGGTTCTGTTAAAGCTTCTGCTGTGAATTTTTTTCCGTTCAACATCGGTACGAGATATCTTTGTTTTTGATCCTCGTTTCCAAATATATTTAAAGCTTCTCCGCAAATGCTTACGAGGGAATAAAGGCAACCAAGACTCATTCCAAGCACTCCAATCTCCTCTAAAGCTACGACCTCATGTCTCCAGTCTAAGCCTCTTCCACCATATTTTTCTGGAAATCGTAATCCAATAAGGTTATGCTTCGCTAAGTTTTCCACATATTCAGTAGGATATTGGATTTCATCTCTATCCATTTTTTGTAAAAGCGAATGGGGTACTTCATCTTTCACAAAGGCACGTGTTTCATCTCTAACTGATTTTTCTGATTCACTTATGATATAGTCAAACATTTTTGATCTTTGTTATTACAAATTCTTTATGAATACTAATCATCTTTATACTAAATAATTATCTTCTCTTTTTCAAAAAGTTGTGAATTAAAAACCCTAATATCTTTGGACTAACCTTATTTAATAATAAAAATGATCGTGAAAGAACGGTTTCTCGATCTTTTAAAAATATCCATATATTCTTGGGAAAATACACAGATATTATGTAAACAAAACTTAAATTTCTATTTCAAATAATATTTTCTGGTGTTTGAATTTAGAATTCACTACATTCAAGATTTTTTCGGCAAAATTTATCAAATTATCTGCGTAACTTTTTCTTTCTTCAATTTGATACAAAAAAAAATCATGAATCATATTCCTTGTTGCCTCGATACCATTTTCCTCTAATAATCTCTCCCAATGTATCGAAATCATGCATATTTCTCTTATTTTTTCATCTGAATATTCTGAAGTATCATAGATTAAATTATGATATTTTTCTATCGCTTTACTTACACTTTTCAAATGATCCGCTATAGCATAAGAAAACCGACATAAACTTATCATATTTGAGATTGTTCTTGTATTCCTTGTATTAGCCGCTTCCTCAAATGCATTAAATATATTTTTCCATTCCTCCATATCTCCAACACCCTGTAAACTATTTGCCATTGCAACATTAATGATATCACTTAAATCCACATCATGCCCTCTTTTTAGTTTTTTCTGAAAAACTTCTTTTAAACTCGCACCTTCCAAATAGCTTCCAGCACCGAAATCTAGTAGCTGAGATAAATTATTTGCGGCATAAAGTTTTTCATTTCGAGTCTCATTGGTTTTTGGGTTTTTCCAGATAATATTTTTATCCCATTCTTTTGATTTTTTATTCCATTTAAACCCACATTCTCTAAGGGTGGTATCCAATAGGTTAATATTGAATGTCCAAAAATCAATATCATCCGTAAATCTCTTTCTTCGCCAATCTCGAGAAGTGTATTTGCCTAAATAGATTTTCATAGTCCCTCTAAATAGATTCTCTTTCCCTGCTTCAAGAATTTTTTTCGCTTCTTTATGATATATACTATTTTGATCTTTTGCATATTTCTTCACTTTATCAAATATTTTCTTTACCTCATTCGCTATTATATCGCATGGAATGTTACCATCCGATGGATAGGAGCGAGATCCCCCTTCTAAAAAATTCTTAAATAACTTTAAATCATCTTTTGGGATATTATACCAAGGATTATTAAAAAGCATTTTAGTAAAAACATAATGGGTATATCCTTCTTTATCCTCAAAATTTTTTACTGGCGCAACATCTCGCAAATTATCTCCATTTTTTTTCGAATCTGCCCTTATATCCCATATATTACTCATAGAAATTTAGATCCATTGTGGTTATAAATTTGTTATATAAAAAATATAGCTTAAATAAAGATCGCGTTCAATAATTACATCTTTTCCAAGATTATAAAATAATATAATAAAAAAATTGTATTAACTTATACCAAATATCTCTTTCGCTCTTTCTTCGTTTAATTGGTTAGTTCTTAAATTCCATAACTCTCCATAATAAAATTTCTCCTCGTTTTTCACAACTATGGGTAAACTTTCTACGCATGCTCCCATATCGCAATAAATATTCTCAAAAACCTCATTTTTCATTAGAGGGTCATCAAAATCTTTTGGGTCTTGATAGTCTAAAACCTTATAGTCTACATTTTTATCTTTTAACCAATCTAAGAGCATAATGCAAAAATAACACTTTTTTTTAACGACAATTTTAAATTCTGGGCTCATAAATGAAAAATATAGAAGTAAATTATTAAATATTGTTTTTATAAAATAACAATTTTTTCTTAATTAGGAATTAATGATAATCCGGCAAACTATTGTCGTTGTTTTTCATTGAAAATCTTCCCTTCTTAATGTTTTTAGTTTGTTTGAATAATTTATTAATTTCGGATACTTTATATTAACAAATGAATGAATTCTTTCAAATCTATACTTATGATCCGGATAATCCTAAAAAGGAAATTTTATCAAAAGTCAGACTATTAACTATAACTGAATTATTTTCAAAATATCCTATTATTGAACAACAATTTTTTGACGATCTTGCAAGAAATATTAAACAATACATTCACTATTCCTTTCTGAAAACCTTAAAAAGAATTGTTGGACCAGATGGAGAAGATTACAAAATTGAAAGTTGGCATTTGATTTGGGCGATGGACATCCAAAATCGATTTTACCAACTTCTTTTCCAACGAATAAAATTAAAAAAGAAAATTCAAGGCATCTTGGTTGCTTTAGCTCCACCTGAATTAGGGAGATTATATAAAAAACACAAATTTGATGCCGTTTTAATAACTCTTACTTTGTTAAATTCTCCCAAAAATATCAAATTCTTGAAACTTTTAGGTTCAAAAGGAAAATCACTCGCAGAAGAGCAACAATTATTTAAATTAAATCAATCTGACTTGCAAAAAGTTAATATTAAAAACTATTTGAAAACTATTCCTAATATAGATGGACAATGGTTCCCTCATTTTGGTCCTAAATGCCCAATATGTAATGCGACTATGAAAGAATTGGATGAATATCAATTTGGTTTTAAAAAACTTGTATGTCCTCAATGTGGATACCACTTGAACAAATAATTTTAAAGATTTAAAATTCTTTTAATAGTGAGATTTATTTAAAATCTTAATTTTATAATGTATAATTAAAATGTAAAATCAAGAGAGATTTTCATATTATGTATGTCAGTGCTTTAGATTTAGGGACAACGGGTTGCAGAACCTATGTCTTTGACCTCGCTGGAACAGTTATTGCTTGGGATTATAGTGAATGGCAAAGCTTTTATCCCAAACCCTCATGGGTTGAGCAAAACGCAGATGAATGGTGGAATTCTATTAAATCAACTATAGACTCAGCTCTGAAAAAGAGTGGTATTGATATTACTGAAATAGTAAGTGTTTCAGTAACCAATCAAAGGGAAACTATCGTACCCGTTGATAAAGAGGGAAATCCTCTACACAATGCATTAGTATGGCAAGATAGACGTACAACTAAACAAGTGGAATTTATTAAAAAGAAAATTGGAGAAGATAAAATATATAATACCACGGGATTAACCATCGATCCATATTTCTCGGCAACTAAAATTCTTTGGTTCAAAGACAATAAACCCGAAATTTACAGAAAAACCCACAAATTTCTTCTGGTTTCAGATTTCATTATAAATAAATTGACGGGAAAATTTATAACTGATTTCTCAAATGCCTCCCGAACAATGCTTTTTGATATTAACAATTTACGATATTCTGAAGAAATAGCTTCTGATTTGGAAATCGATTTAGATAAGATGCCCGATCCTGTAGAAAGTGGAGTAGATATTGGTGAGATTATCAGTGATGAGACATCCTTTGATGAAAAAACTCTAGTGGTAACTGGTGCAGGTGACCAACAAGCGGCCGCTTTAGGTGTTGGAGTAATTGGACCTGGAGATATAAAATGTACAACGGGTACAGGAAGTTTTATTTTAGCTTATTTAAGCGAACCAAAATTTGACCCTGATAAACGTGTTTTATGTAGCTGTCATGCCATTCCTGGTAGTTGGGTTCAAGAAGCAAGCGTTTTCACCACAGGTGCAGTATTAAGATGGTTTAGAGATGAAATTGGTCATGTTGAATGCCAAGAAGCGGAAGAAGAGGGTGCTGACCCCTATGATCTCATGACATCTTTAGCCGAGGAATCCACTCCCGGTGCAAATGGCTTATTATTAATCCCTCATTTAGTTGGAGCTGGGGCTCCTCATTGGAATCCTTATGCAAAGGGAATTCTATTTGGACTTTCCTTAGGTCACAAAAGAAGGGATTTATATAGAAGTATTCTTGAAGGCGTTGCATTTGAAGTTAAAAAAAATATTGAAGTATTCAAAAAAGTTAGTATCGAACCTTCAGAATTAAAATTAACAGGTGGTGGATCCCGTTCTGATTTATGGAATCAAATTATGGCGGACGTCTTGAATGTTTCTTGTGTTCGGAATGTGATTGAGGAAGCAACATCTCTCGGAGCAGCAATTTTAGCAGCATCTGGAGCTGGAATATTTCCAGATATCTCTGAAGCAGCAAAAAATCTTTGTAAAGTTGACCAACGATACATTCCAAAAGAAAAAAATAATAAGATTTATGAAAAATTATATCGCTTTTCTTATGATTTATATAATACTCTACATGGAAAGAATATATACAAGATTTATAATGATCTATATGAAGAAATTGAGTTTTCCGAAGATTAGATTGTAATTTCTATATCTTCCCTTTTCCCTTTTTTCAAGATGTTAAAATTTAATATCCTATAATCCATATTTATATTAAATAAAAAAGTGAGTGTAAAACAATGAACGATGTAAATAGTGAGTATTCTGATAGAAAGAAAATGGTTGCTACTGGATTTTATATTGCTCTCGTGGTTGCTTGGATCGTTACTATTGCTGGAGCAATATATACAATCGCAGATATTCTTAACCCGACTGGCAAATTAGAAGCATTTCTGGATTTCAATATAGGTTATCAAATAGCAATTATTGGGGGTTTCTTAGCAGGATTATTTTTCTTGTTAATCTTCTTTATTGGATTTTATAGGAGAGGAACTGGGACGATTCTCAAAGTCCTTTATAAAAAGAGAGAACTAGAAGAAAAATATAAAAACAGATTGGATATAAAAATTGTCGCCGCAGGATTTCTGGTGTGTATAGTAGCTATTATTGTGGGTATAAGTATTGCATTACTTTGGGATACTTTTTCAGGGGCAGAAAATCCACTCTTCTCTATCGTGGAAATATTAGAAACTTTTTCCAATGGTTGGTTAGTACTTTTTGCTGGAATTGGGTTATTCATTGTAATAGGGATAATAGTGTTTATTATTTATTTCATAAAAAACGGTTATTATCTCGTACTAAAGATCTTCGGAATAATAGAAAAAGAAACAACACAATAAATAATTATTTAAAACTCTTTTCTTTAAACTTTTTTATCATAAACTAATTTTTTTTAGATTTTTTTAATAATTCACCTTATAAGTATTAATTTGTTAAATTAAAAAATCAACGGGGCAATTCAATTTATATTAAAGTTTCTCATATATTGAGATTAAAACTTTAATCTCTTTCATTATTAGATTATAATGGTACAAAAACAAATAGGGACAGTATTTAATTATAAAGATTTACCTGATGTTGCTAAATTTCCTTTTATTATTAGTAAACAAACTCAAAAAAATGTAGTTAAAAAGGGTTTGTTTGTTTATACATATTCCTCTGAAGGTTTTTTAATTGGTATCATTGATAAGATAATTTTGATTAATGAATATTTCTCTGATGCATTAACTATTAAAGCCTATAATGAAAATAATAATCCCAATATTTTGAAAGGACTTTTTCCAAGTGAAGATTTTGAGTTTGCGATAGCTTTAGTAAAATCTCTTGGAATTGTAGAATTCAAAGAACAAGAATCTAAGGAAATAATAAGAATTCATCGCATGACCTTTCCCGCAACTCCTGGATCCGATGTTTATCTCGTAGAGGAACAGATTTTAAACGAATTTATTGGATTTGATATAGAAGGAGGACTAGACCTCGGAGATGTGAAAGTTACGAACTTTAGAGCAATAATAAATATGAATAGACTTCTTAATAAGCATTTTGCCATACTTTCGATATCTGGTGGTGGAAAAAGTTATCTAACTTCAGTTTTAATAGAAGAATTGTTGCTAAAGGATGAAGGAAATCCAGGAATAATTTTAATTGATGTTCATGGTGAGTATTTATATTTAAAAGATATTCCAGAATTAAGTGGAAAGGTCAATTTACAAGATACCACATATTTTCAAATTGCTACACCTAAGGTATCTCCATGGTCTTTTAAAAAATATCAGCAACAAATTTCTTATGTACAAGTTAGAGAATTATCGAAATTCATTCAGAGATTAAAAAAAGATGAAGAAAAGAAGGGAAAATATTCAATTAATGATATTATTCAACTCATAGATAATGATTCTGATGGTAATAAAAGCACAAAACAAGCCTTAACAGGTTGGTTGTCCGAATTAGAGAGATTAAATTTATTCGGTCCACAAGAGAATCCACTTATTAAGAATATTATAAAAAAAGGAGAACTCACAATCTTTTCATTACAAAAAGAGATAAATATCAAAAAAAAACAGATCATTGTGGATTATATTTGCAATCAGCTTTTTTATTTACGCCGAATGAATAAAATTCCCCCTTTCTTAATGATTATTGAAGAGTCTCATCAATTTTGCCCAGAAGCCGCTCATTCCAAAGCAATATCTAAAAATATTATTGAAACGATTGCAAGAGAAGGAAGAAAATTTATGGCTTGTTTATGTTTAATCTCTCAGAGGCCAAAAAAATTGAGTACTACTGCACTGTCTCAAATGAATTCTCAAATGATTTTAAATATAAAAAATCCCTACGATTTAAAACATCTTATGGACAGCTCTGAAGCAATCACCAAAGAATACGCAGACATGATTTCTAGCCTTGGTGTGGGGGAAATGTTATTAATGGGAAATGCTGTTAATTATCCTGTCTTTATTGATGTCAGAAAACGAAAATACAAATCCAAAAATGAAGATGTATCTCTTTCTGAAGTGTGTTTAAATTGGGAAAAAACCCATTTAGACTAGATCCTTTATAATTTTTTTCCTAATTGTTTTGGTATTTCGATTAAGAACAATCATTTTTTTACTTTTCGAGACCCGAAAAACACTAATCATGTTAGAGCTCTCCATTTTCATAAAAATCTCTTGTAAAATATCTGAATTAATATATGGATGTTCTTTTTTCAATAATTCTTCAATTCTTCGATCGAGAGCTTCTCCTTTTGCATCTACAAGAATATCCACAATAGAATTTATTACGGGTCGTTTTTGCCATCTATCTATGATCAATCAACTCCTTTTATTTAAATTTTTAATAGTCATATAGAAAAAGATATTTGAATACAATATAAAAAGATGATCAGTTGTTAATTAATTTTTTCTTCTTTAAACGAATAAGCCTTCTCCCTTCTTTGTTTCAATTTTTCTACGTTTGAGTTTTTTACCAAATTCCTCATACCATTTGGTTATCTCAGGTGTTATCGTGGGATGGATTTCTCCATGTGACTCCTCAAAATGTTCCAGAGATACCTTTCTGGCACGAATATTTTCTCTTAAAGCTTTCATTGCCGCTTCTCTACACCAAGTTTCTATATCTGCTCCAGAAAATCCATCAGTCATTTTCACTAGTTTTTCTAATTCAACATTAGTAGAGAGTGGCATTTCTTTTGTGAATATTTTTAAGATTTCTAACCTCGCATTCTCATCTGGCGAAGGGATAAAGAGTATTCGATCTATTCTTCCAGGGCGAATTAATGCGGTATCTAAAATATCTGGTCTGTTAGTGGCTGCAATAACTACTACATCTTTCATAACTTCTAATCCATCCAATTCTGTTAAAAGCTGAGACAGAACCTTTTCTGTCACCCCTGAATCGGTGGTATATCTGCCTCTACTTGGTGCTATAGAATCAAATTCATCAAAGAAAATAATGCATGGTGCCGCCATCTTAGCTTTTCGAAATACTTCTCTGATAGCTTTTTCGCTCTCTCCCACCCATTTAGAAAGGAGTTCGGGACCTTTTACAGATATAAAATTCGCCTTACTCTCAGATGCAACAGCTCTAGCTAATAATGTCTTTCCACATCCGGGAGGACCATATAACAATATTCCTTTAGGTGGATTTATTCCCATTCTTTTGAATATTTTTGGATTTGATAATGGCCAATCCACCGCTTCGATTAGTTTTTGCTTTAATTCTTCCAAACCGCCAACATCATTCCAATTTACATTAGGAATCTCAACAAAAACCTCTCTAATCCCAGATGGTAATACTTCTTTCATTGCTTCATCAAAATCCTCTCTCGTTACTCTGATTTGTTCTAAAAGCTCTGGATCAATTATTTCCGATTCTAAATCGATCTTTGGTAAATAACGTCTTAAAGCAGACATAGCTGCTTCTCTACATACAGCAGAGATATCTGCACCCACAAAACCATGAGTGATTTGTGAGAAATCCTTAATTAATTGCTTTTTATCGTCTAAAGGCATATTACGTGTGTGAATTTGGAAAACTTCTTTCCTCCCTTTTTCGTTAGGAACTTTAATTTCAATTTCCCTGTCAAATCTGCCTGGTCTTCGCAAAGCGGGATCTAAACTATTAGGCCTGTTCGTTGCACCAATTACGATTACTCTCCCTCTGCTATGTAGTCCATCCATCAACGCTAAAAGTTGGGCAACAACCCTCCTCTCAACCTCTCCAGTAACTGTCTCTCTTTTTGGGGCAATAGCATCGATCTCATCTATGAATATAATTGAAGGGCTTTTCTCTTCAGCTTCTATAAAGATTTTACGTAATTTTTTCTCTGATTCTCCATAAAATTTACTCATAACCTCTGGACCATTAATAGATATAAAATATGCTTCACTTTCGTTCGCAACTGCCTTTGCAAGTAAGGTTTTACCACAACCAGGAGGTCCTCGAAGTAAAACGCCTTTCGGAGGATCAATCCCGAGTCTTTTAAATAATGATGGATGCCTTAATGGAAGTTCTACCATCTCTCTTACTCTCTGGATTTCTTTATCTAATCCTCCTACATCTTCATATGTGACGTACATGCCACTTTTTTCTTCCTCTTCTGTGACATGCTCACTTATAGATAAATTAGTCTCATCTTGCTTTATTATACAAATTCCTTTTGGTCTCAGATTGATTACTTTAAAGGTTATTTCTCTACTAATTCCTATTGATATTAGAATTATATCATCAATTGTTACTGGGTAATTGTTAAGTTTACGCTTCACAAATGTCTCAAATCGAGGATTACTTCTTATTTTAACACTTGCGGGTGCTAAAACAATACTCTGAGCCACTGCTGCATCAACTTTACGGATTGTAACTGTGTCATCTATACTAGTTCCCGTATTTTTTCGTAATCGAGAATCAATTCGAACAATTCCGAGTCCATTATCTTGAGGATAACTGGGCCAACTAATACCGGCTGATTCATTTTTACCTTTTATTGCGATTACATCGCCAGTTTGAATCTCTAACTCTTCCATCGTCTTGGGATCAATACGAATGATATTTCTTCCTATATCTCTTTTCTTAGCTTTTTGAACTCTAAGCTGCTTTCCCGGCTCTTCCTCTTCCTTCTTTTCCCCATCACTACTATCAGAAGCTGTCATGAAAAATCAGTTATGAAAAATTTTTGTGTATATAATATAAAATATTATTAAAATTAGAAAAATTTTTGTATTTTTTTCCAAAATAACGATTTTGTTTTTACCCTCATATTTAAACCTATAAGAAATAAATCTCAATTATTATCTTTTTTAATCTTTAATTCACTAAATTATCTCATCTTACGATTTCCAACATATCCCCCTAAAGTAAAATAACTTAGTTTCTCATAATAAAGTGGTTTCATAAGTCCTTTTTGCTTACATAAATTCTTTAAGAAAAGATTTTCATTAATGAATAGAGCCACGACATTTGCTGTTATAATAACTCGATTTTCTGCCTCTTCTGAAACCTCTTTTATCCAGATAGTTTTACATTCCATATGTGCGCAACATTCCATAACACTTGGGGGTCTTACTATTTTAGAATTAATAGGTGTTAAATCGGCATGAATAAACTCATCCATATTAGAAGGGATGGGATCTGCTGTCCTATTAACCTTTCTCAGCAAATTTATATTCGGAATATTTAAAACAAATTCATTTGAAGCTTTAATATTTTTATAGGTATCTCTATCCTTAGAAGAACCAACAGATATAACCAAAGGATGATAAGAAACAGGCATAACCATTCCATAAGGAGCAATATTATATATATTATGTTCATCGACAGTTGAGATCAAATAAACTGGTACGGGAATAAAACATAAAGCATAATCTTTTGGTTGGATTTCCTTTTTCTTTTCCATATCTCTAGCATTATTTATTATGAATATAAGTTTTATTACACATTTTAAGAATTAATAGATGAAGAATTCTAAAGATCATTAGAACAATATTCTTTTAATTTAGAATCTTCCTCTCCGTTTGGTAATACATAATCAGGTGAAATATAGCCTTCATTTTCAAACCTCTTTTTTCTTATACAATTTTTACCTCCATTCCAACAATAACCTTCAACCCATTTTTTATCAATCAAACCTGCATCATGAGATCTTTTTATCGCGGAAGTTTCATCATACCATCTACAGAACTTTTCATCTTTATTCATATAAAGGTAAATATTTGTTAGTTATATAAAATTCTTAAACATTTATTTTAGAATTACTCATAAAAATCAAAAATATTTAAGAAACTCATATTATAAATTATAGATATGAATGAATTTAGCTTGAGATTTATAAATCATACTTCTCTAAAGGGGAAAGTGGTCCTTATCACTGGAGCTACTGGGGGTATTGGAACAGCTATTAGTGAGGAATTTACAGAATTAGGAGCTTTCGTCTATTTATGTGATATAAAGGGAACTGACGAATTATCAAATAAAATAAATAAACATTATAATGAGCAAAGGGCAATCCCCGCATTATGTGATATTTCAAAAAGAAATGAAGTTGAGGAGTTATTTATGAAAATAGAAAATGAGAGAAATGGAGTAGATATTCTTATTAATAATGCTGCTGTTCATGGAAGCGGTAATTTTCCCGAAATTTCCTATGAAAGCTTTTTAAAAACCATTATGATTGATCTCTCAGGTGCCATGTATTGTACTCTAAAAGCAATTCCCTATATGAAAAGAAAAAAATGGGGAAGAATAATATTTACTGGAGCACCTTTATCTTCTTCTGGAATTCCATGTCCTTATCTTACAGGTAAATCTAGCTTTATTGGATTAGCAAAATACATTTCCCAAAAATATTATGAATATAATATTAGAACATTTACTTTAGTCTTGCGACATTGCGACACTCCTATGATTAGAAAAGTCATGGAATCAAGGGGCAAAAATATTAGTGAAGGGATTCAAGAATTAAATAAAAAGTCTAAAACTGGAAAAATGATAAGCCCAGAGGAGGTTGCTGATATTTATGCCTATTTTAGTCTTGCTAAATCTTCTAAAATAAATGGGATAACTCTTCTTTCAGACGGAGGGATAACATATCTTTAATATTGGGGTGATGAATTATTCAAAAAAATAATTATGAAGGGAAAAATTGTGTAATTTTTGGTTCAAATAGTTTTGTTGGACAAATAACACGGAAATTTCTTGCTCAAAATGGAGTAAATCTCGGTTTAATAGATCTTAATATTTATCAAAACAGACAAATTTCGAACAATTTTATTAATGCTAATACTAATAAAATAATTTATAAAATAGTTGAGTCTGGCAATCACAGCCAAATTAATGAAGTAATAGCAGATTTTAATAAGAAACTTGGAAATATCGATTATCTAATCTGTTCTTTCTATATAGAAGATATTAGAAAAAGAATAACTTTAGATGATATATCTCTAGAAACATGGGATAATTTATTTCAAAATTGGATTATAAATTACTTCTTAATATTGAAAGCTGTAGTTCCATTCATGATTAAAGTTAAACAAGGCAAAATCGTTTTTATAAATACCACAACCGGATATACTGGAGAAGGAGAGGGAGAAGGGGAAATAGAAATTAATGGATCTATTCACGAAAATGCTTGTTCAAGTGGAATCACAGGGATGTTAACTTCAATAGCAGCAGACATTATCCCTCAAGGAATTTCTGTAAACGGAATTTCTCTAGGAGATAACTATATAAATGATACTGACAGGATATTATGGGCTATTAATTTATGGCTTTCGGGAATTGGAGAGTATTCTTGTGGACAAGTATTACGATTATATTAAATTTTTTTCTTCCTTAAATTAATAATTTTTAATCAATTTTTATCAACAGAGGTATTCGTTAATATGGAATTTTTAAGTGAAGAGGAACGAATTAAAATTTTGAAAGACTGGAATTTTTACCAATTTTCATTAAATGATCAAATAATCAAAATTTTTGAAAAAGTGAGAGATATTCGTTTTGGGAGAATGGGCTCTAGAAATCCCATGGATGTTTATCTTGCGAAGAAAGGGACATGTTCTGGAAAGAATTTTTTATTACGGGAATTATATAAAGGAATTGGGTTAAAAACAAAGGATATGATTTGCATGCAGCGTTGGAAAGATTTAATATGGTTTCCTACGGATAAATATAAAATAGTCCAATTTCCTGAAGAATTAAAACAGATGTTAGAAGAAAATGAAATCATTGATTTTCATAACTATGTTAAAATATTTGTAGATGATAAATGGATTCAAGTTGATGTCACAATTGATAAACCCCTCAAAAATCTCGGTTTTTTTACTACCGAAGATTGGGATGGAAAATCTGATATGCCACTTTGTTTTTGTGGGACTGATAAGATATGGGATTGTGGAGATAATGGGCGAGATAAGAAAAAAGAGTTAGTAAATAAGCTTCCAGAGCACATTCAACTAGCAAGAAATCAATTTCTTGAAAAAATGACACAATGGATTGATAAGATAAGACAAAATAAGGGATTCTAATTTATGTTTTTTTAATTAGTTAAGGAATTATTTCGAACCCATAAACTTATCTAGAGACACTTGTTGAGAAGAATCATCTAATTTTTTTAATCTGTCCAAGGCATTTTCAACACGAGTTTTCGAAAAATTATGAGTTTCAACTAGAATTTCTGTTATTTTTTCATACTGTATTTTTTCCCATTTTAATTCTTTATAATCTTTCTTTACCTTGGGATCGAGAAAAATTTGTTTTATTTGTCTAATTAGCGATGCATCTAAATCAATTTTTTTTCTTGACGCTACAACTTCATTTTTAACCATGTTTTCTATGCTTCTATGTTCTTTTATTAGAGATAAAGCAGTATGTTGGCCTATTCCTTTAATTCCCGGATAAAAATCTGTACCAATTAATATACCCATTTCAATTAGTTGTTCTCTTGAAATTTCATACTTTTCCAACATGGCTTTCAGAGAAACATATTCTATATCTAGTGTTACTGTAGTATTTTTAACTTTTTTACTCCTACTAACTGCAAAATTTCTTACTAATCGTTTTCCTCCAAATAAAAGAGTATCATAATCCTGAGATGCACAAGCCCAAGCATCTCCATTTTGTACCATATAAGCTGATTGAGCTTCACCTTCTGAAGCTGCTTGTATAACAGGTACTCCCATGTATTTTATTAACTTTTTGCTCTCTTCAATCATTTCGGAATCAAGTTTAGAAGTCATTTGTGCAAATTTCTTGGCTTCTGTAAGATCTCCTTTTTCTTGCGCTTCAATCATTTTTTCTTTTGCTTCTTCCTTTACTTTTCTTCGTTCTTTAATTGTCTCTGCTTTAAGCTCTGATGGTTCACCATCAAATACATAAATTGGTTTTATATCATGTTCAACAAAATTAATTGTTCTATAAAATAAACCGGATAAATGGGAAGTAATATTACCTTCATAATCTTTTAAAGGTGTCCCATCACGTTGCCTAATAATAGCTAAAAATTGATATATCGTATTAAACGCATCTATTGCGATTCTTTTTTGAAATAGGTTTTCAAAAGTTATGGATCTCTTGACTTCTTTTACTAATTCATTTATTTTAATACCGATGCTAATCACCCCTAAACTTTTCTATTATTATTATATTTAATATGGGATAAAATTATAATTAACAAATGCTATCAAATTTTCAATTTAATTTTCGAATATAGGAATTCCAGAAATTTAGATGATTTCTAAATAATATAATTTTTGAATAAATTTAATATTCAAAACCATTTATTTTTAACCTAGAGATAACTTAACTTAGAATTGGGTTTTACTATACATTTAAATCTAACCTTATTATTAAAAGAATTTAATAATTACTAATTTATTTCCTAATTCATTTTTTTACTTTTTTTTAAGACGACGTTTTAGTTTTGATCCGCATCTCTCACATTTTTTACCTAAATCTTCAGTAGGATAAATTTCTTGGCAATAGGGACAATAGATTTCATAATTTCTCTTCTCTTTTATCCCTTCTTTTATTATAGGAGAAAATTCAAGATTTAATTCAGAACATACATTCTCCATTGAATAATCATTAGTATAGAGAATAACTTTTTTTTCTTTAATTTTTTCAAGTTCTAATGTTAGTGCAATCAAATTTAAATCTGTTTCTGACAAAACATTTAAATCTCCTGTTTTTTGTGCTTTTTTTCTTACTTCCTCAATATATTTCTTTTTTGGATTCACTAAAATAAGTTTTTTAGAGCTTAGAGCATATTCTATTCTATTTAAAATATTTCTATTTTTTTCAATATATCTATCAACTTTAATCTCATCCAAAATTCCTGGAACAGTATATAATTGCCCGTTTATCACATTAAAATCGATTCCCAAAAGGAAAATATTCGTATCTAATACAAGGATTTTATCTTCATTATTATTTAAGGCATTATTCTTCTGGACTGTCATCTAAAGGCACTCTTAACTGACCTATTATCTTTTTTTTCAGTCGTTTAAAATAATTT
>Ga0209918_1000150_pt1 | contig 52722 bp, 44 predicted proteins | sample SalPonD_shore_MG_FD_185712 | JGI IMG/M metagenome (GOLD analysis project Ga0209918, IMG submission 185712) | Salt pond soil microbial communities from South San Francisco under conditions of wetland restoration - Salt Pond MetaG... | ecosystem: Environmental > Aquatic > Marine > Intertidal zone... | reverse complement strand
ACGACGGCCCGAACCGGGCCGACTCCTCGCCCTTCTGATCGCCCTTGCGCTGGAGCTGGACGAGCTCCGGCATGCCCGCCTGGCGGGCGATGCGCTGTCCGCTGGGCGTGGCGGCCAGGCCGCCGAGCGCCGTCTCACGATAGCGCACGTCCATCTTCCGGCCCACCTCGCCCATGACGTCGATGACCTCGTCGGGCGTGACCGGAAAGTCAAGTCCGGCCAGCGCCATCTCCGCGCATCCCACCGCCTGGACGGCCGCGCTCGCGTTGCGGTAGGCGCACGGGATCTCGACCAGGCCCGCGATCGGGTCGCAGATGAGGCCCAGCATGCCCTGCAGGGTGAGCGCCACCGCCGTCCCCACGGCCTCGGGGCTGCCTCCCTCCAGGTACGTCACCGCCGCCGAGGACATGGCCGCCGCGCTCCCGGTCTCCGCCTGACAGCCCCCGCCGGCGCCGGCGATCGAGGCGCGCTCGGCGATGACCGCTCCCACGCCGCCGGCCACCAGCATCCCGTCCACCAGCCGGTCGGCCGACCACCCTCGCCCCTCGCGCAGGGTGAGGAGGACGCCCGGGACGACGCCCGCCGCGCCGGCCGTCGGCGCGGCCACGATGAGGCCCATGCGGGCGTTGACCTCCAGGGTGGCGATGGCCCGGGCCAGCGTGGTCGTGAACGCCTCGCCGAAGATGCGGGGACCCTCCGCGATCAGCCGGCGGGCCCGGCCGCCGGTCAGCCCGCTCGGGCTCCGCTCCTCGGAGGTGAGCCCCTCGGCCACGGCGTTCTCCATGACCTCGAGCGCGTCCCGGATCCGCTTCCGGACCGTCTCCGGCTCCGCGCCGGTGTCCTTCACCTCCCGACGGAGCACGGCCTCGGCCAGGTCGATCCCCTGCGCCCCGGCGTCCGCGAACCACTTCTCGATGGATCCGTACATCGGTCCCCCTCGCGTCCCGCCTACACCAGTCCGCGGACGTAGCGGATCCAGTGGACCCAGTCCTGCTCGCCCATGGCCCCGATGAGCTCCTCGGGGATGGCGGCATCGGACTCGATCGTCATGAGCGCCTGCTCGCCGCGCCCGGTCCTGTCCACGTGCATGGTGGCCAGGTTGACGCCGCGCTCGGACAGCATGCGGGTGATCGTGGCGATCGTGCCGGGCACGTCGTCGGCCTGGACCACGAGGGTGGGAAGCGAGCCCGAGAGGTTCACGCGGAAGCCGTCGATCTCGTGGATGCGGATCTGCCCGCCCCCGATCGAGGCGCCGCGGATCTCGGCCTTCTCGTCGCCGCGCTCGACCTGGAACACGGCCGAGTTGGGATGCGCGTCCTCCCCCAGGTCGATCGTGTCGAACTCGTAGTCCATGCCCGCGGCGGCCGCATCCTCGAGGCTCGTCCGGATGCGCTCGTCGTCGGGCGCATAGCCCAGGAGGCCGCCGATGATGGCCTTCTTCGTGCCGTGCCCCTCGCCCGTCATGGCGAAGGAGCCGTGGAGGCCGACGCGCGCGCGCTCGGGCGGGCCGCCCAGGATGGCCTGCGTGACGTAGCCCAGGCGGCTCGCCCCCGCCGTGTGCGAGCTGGAGGGGCCCACCATCGTGGGACCCAGGATGTCGAAGAGTCCTGTCATGCGGCGCCTCCCGCGGCCGCCCGCTCACGCCTCGCGCGCCCGGACTCGTACCCCGCATCCGCCTCGAGGGCCTCGAGCGTGCGCTCCTCCTCCCGGATCCGCGCGCCGAACGCCGCGCCGAAGCCGGCGGCCAGCGCCTCCCTGAGCCGCCGTTCCCCGGCCGGGGCGCCCTCGGCCTCCAGGCTCGTCATCCGGACGCCCTCGATCCCGCACGGGACGATGAGACGGAACGCCTCCATCGGCTCGTCGGTGAGGTTGAGGGCGAAGCCGTGCCAGGTCACCCAGCGGCTCACGTGCACCCCGATCGAGGCGATCTTCCGGATGCGCCCCGAGAGGATGGCGGCCTCCGCCGCGGGTTCGAGCGCCGCCTCCTCGCCCACCCACACGCCGGTGTGGCCGGCGACCCGGAAGGCGGGGAGGCCGAGCTCTCCCAGCGCCCGGATGAGCGCCTCCTCGACCGTCCGCAGGTACCAGTGGAGGTCCTTCCGCCAGCCGCGGAGGTCCAGGATCGGATAGCCGACCGCCTGCCCCGGGCCGTGGTAGGTGACGTCGCCGCCGCGCTCGATCTCGACCACGTCGATGCCCCGCTCGGCCAGGCCGTCGCGGCCGGCGGTGAGGTGTCCGCTCCCGGTGGTGCGGCCCAGGGTGACCACGGGTTCGTGCTCGACCAGGAGCACGAGGTCCTCGGAGAGCCGGCCGTCGATCCGGGCGCGGCCCAGCGCGCGCTGGAGCTCGAGTCCCCTGCGGTAGGGGACGCGGCCCGGAACGGGGACGAGGACGATCTCCGGCACGTCTTCCTTCTCAGCGATGGATGGCCCGGTCCATGGCCGCCAGCGCCGCCTCCATGACGGCCTCCGACATGGTCGGGTGGCCGTGCGGGTGCGCCGCGAACTCCTCGACCGTGGCCTCCAGCATGCGGCCGATCCCGGCCTCGGCCGCCAGCTCGCTCACGTTGTGGCCGATCATGTGGACGCCCAGGACCTCCCCGTACTTCGTCTCGGAGACGATCTTCACGAAGCCCTCCGGGTCGCCGGCGGTGAGCGCGCGGCCGTGGGCCGAGAGCGGGTACTTCCCGATCTTGACGTCGTAGCCCTCCTCCTCGGCCTGCTCGGCCGAGAGGCCGATGCTCGCGATCTCGGGGTGGCAGTAGCCGATGCTCGGGATGTTGTCGTAGCGGAGCGGGTGGGGGTCCTCCCCGGCGATGTGCTCGGCCGCGACGATCCCCTCGTGCGAGCCCTTGTGGGCCAGCATCGGCTGGCCGGCCACGTCCCCGATCGCGTAGATGCCCTCGACGCTGGTCCTGAGCATCTCGTCGACCCGGATGAAGCCGTCCTCGGTGGTCTCCACCCCGACCTCCTCGAGGCCCACGTCCTCGAGCACGGGCTTCCGGCCCACGGCCATGAGGACCACGTCCGTCTCGATCGTCTCCTCGCCGTCGCCGGTCTCCACGGTGAGGACCATCGGGTCGGCGTCGCGGTCCAGGGACTTCACCTTCGTCCCCGTGCGGACGTCGATCCCGCGCTTCTTGTAGGTCTTCGCGAGCGTCTTGCCCAGCTCGGGATCGAAGCCGGGAACCAGGGTGTCGAGCGCCTCCACCAGGGTGACCTCCACCCCGAAGGCGTCGAACACGTCGGCGAACTCGACGCCCACGTACCCGCCGCCCACCACGACCATCTTCCCGGGGAGATCGTCCAGCGCCAGCGCCTCGCGGCTCCCGATCACCTTCTCACCGTCGAAGTCGAAGCCGGGGAAGGTCTTCATGACCGAGCCGGTGGCGACGACGATGTGGTCGGCCTCGAGCTCGCGGTCGTCGCCGTCCTCGACCTCGACCCGGACCTTCCCCTTCCCGGCGATCCGGCCGTGCCCCACGACCTGTTCGATGTCGTTCTTCTTGAGGAGGTAGGACACGCCGCCGACCAGCTTCTCGCTGATCTCGCGGCTGCGCCCCACGGCCGCGCCCATGTCGTACTCGACCTCCACCGGCTTCACGCCGAACGCCTCGCCCTGGCTCTTCAGCTTGTGCGCCAGGGCGGCGCTCTCGAGGAGCGCCTTGGCGGGGATGCAGCCCCAGTTGAGGCAGGTCCCCCCGAAGCCGCCCTCGTAGCTGTCGGACTCCACGCAGGCCGTCTTCAGGCCCAGCTGCGCGGCCCGTATGGCGCACACGTAGCCCGCCGGGCCGGCTCCGATCACGACGACGTCGAACTTGTCAGACATGTATGCCTCGTCTCACAGCAGCATGGCGAGCGGGTTCTCGAGCATGCTCTTGAAGGTGTCCAGGAACCGGGCTCCGGTGGCGCCGTCGATCACGCGGTGGTCGCACGACATCGTGACCCTCATGCGGCGGCGGACCGCGATCTGCCCGTCCACCACGACCGGCTTCTCGACGGTCCGTCCCACGGCCAGGATGGCCGCCTCGGGCGGGTTGATGATCGCGGTGAACTCCTCGATCGGGAACATCCCCAGGTTGCTGATGCTGAAGGTCGCGCCCTGGTACTCGTCCGGCTGGAGATCCTTCTCCCGGGCCCGGTCGATGAGCTCGCCCGCCTCCGCGGCGATCCGCCGCAGGCCCTTCCGGTCGGCGTCCCGGATTACCGGCGTGATGAGCCCGTCGTCCACGGCGACCGCGATCCCCAGGTCCACCGAGCCGTGGCGGACGATCTCGCCCTCGCCCCAGCTCGCGTTGATCTCCGGGTGGCGAACCAGGGCCTCGGCGGCCGCCTTCAGGAGGAGGTCGTTCACGCCGATCTTCGCGGGCTCGCCCTCCCCGTCCTCCCCGGCCAGCCGCTCGTTGATCTCGGCGCGCAGGTCGAGCGCGCGCCCCATGTCGATCTCGGAGGTGAGGAAGAAGTGGGGCACCGGGCCCAGCGACTGGGTGAGGCGGCGCGCGATGGCCTTCCTCATCTGGCTGAGCTCGACCCGCTCCTCGGTGAGCCGCTCGGGGCCGGCCGCGGCGGCGGCCCCACGCCCGACGCCGGACTCGACCGCCTCCTCGACGTCGGCCTTCACGACCCGTCCGCCCGGCCCCGAGCCCTCCAGGCGCGAGAGGTCGATCCCCTCCTCGTCGGCCATCTTGCGGGCCACGGGGGAGGCGCGGACGCGGCCACCGTCCCGGCGGCCGGCCCCGTTCGACGGCGTCTCAGCGGCCTTCGCGGCGGCGCCCTCCCCGGCTCGCTTCCCGCCGCCGGCCTCCGCCGCGCCCGCGGCGGCCCCTTCGCCTTCCTCTTCTTCCTCCTCCTCTTCCTCTTCCTCATCGGCCCCGGCGGCAGCGGCCTCGGCCTCCTCGAGGAGCCCCGAGATGTCCTCGTCCTCGCCGGCGATGACCCCGATGAGGGCTCCCACCGGGACCGTCTCCCCCTCGTCGACCACGATCTTGCGCAGGACGCCGCTCCCGAGGGCCTCCACGTCCATGTTGGCCTTGTCGGTCTCGATCTCGGCGACGATGTCGCCCTGCTCGATCTCGTCGCCCTCGGAGACCTTCCACTCGACCAGCCGCCCCTCCTCCATCGTGGGGCTGAGCTGGGCCATCACGACCTTGGTCGCCATCGGGAGCTAGTCCTGATCCAGGTAGCAGACGTGCTCGGCCGCCCGGACCACGTGCTTCGCGTCCGGGAAGACCTGCTTCTCGAGGTTGCGGGCATAGGGCATCGGGACGTCGAGCCCGGCCACGCGGGCGACCGGGGCGTCGAGCCAGTCGAACGCCTCGCGCTGGACGTCGTCGGCCACCTGGGCGCCGATCCCGCCCTGCGGCCAGCCCTCCTCGACCACGACCACGCGGTTGGTCTTCCTGACCGACTCTAGCACGGTGTCGATGTCGAGGGGGCGGAGCGTCCTCAGGTCGACGACCTCGGCGCGGAGGTCGTGCTTCTCCTCCAGCGTGTCGGCGGCCTGGAGGGCCTGGTGGACCATCTTGGAATGGGCCACGATCGTGAGGTCCGTCCCCTCCCGCTTGACCTCCGCCTTCCCGATCGGGACCAGGTACTCCTCCTCGGGCACCTCGCCCTTGATGTTGTAGAGGAGCTCGCCCTCGATCATGACGACGGGGTCGTCGTCGCGGACGGCGCTCTTGAGGAGCCCCTTGGCGTCCTTCGGGGTGGCGGGCGCCACGACCTTGAGCCCCGGCACGTGGCTGTACCAGGCGTCGGGGACCTGCGAGTGCTGGGCGGCCAGCTGGATGGCGGCTCCGCCCGGGCCGCGGAAGACGATCGGGACGTTGAACTGGCCGCCGGACATCTGGTGGATCTTGGCCGCCGAGTTCACGACCGCGTCGAACGCCAGGAGGGAGAAGTTGAAGGTCATGAACTCGACGATGGGCCTGAGGCCCGCCATGGCCGCCCCGACCCCGATCGCGGCGAAGCCGTTCTCGGCGATCGGCGTGTCCCGCACCCTCCACTCGTTCCCGTCGAAATGGTCCAGCAGGCCCTTGGACACCTTGTAGGCGCCGTCGTACTCGCCGACCTCCTCGCCCATGAGGAACACGCTCTCGTCGCGCTCCATCTCCTCCCGGAGCGCCTGGTTGAGCGCCTCGCGGTAGGTGATCACCGCCATGCGTCCCTCCGGTCGATGTCGGGATACTCGCCCGAATAGACGTATTCGTAGATGTCCCCGAAGTCGGGCTTCGGGCTCTGCTCGGCGAACTCGGCGGCCTGCTCGACCTCCTCGATCACCTCCCGGTCCATCGCGTCGTAGTCCTCCTCGGAGACGACGCCCGCGTCGATGAGCCGGCGGCGGAAGGTGAGGATCGGGTCGTCCTGCCGGTGCTCCTCGACCTCCTCCCTGCTGCGGTAGGTGCCGTGGGCGGGGTCGGCCATCGAGTGGCCCATGTAGCGGTAGCAGTGCGCCTCGATGAAGGCGGGGAGGTGCTCCTCGCGGGCGCGGTCGATCGCCTCCTGGACGGCCCCGCGGACCGCCAGCACGTCCATCCCGTCCACGGAGTACGAGGCCATGTTCTCGTAGGCGCAGGCCCGGTCCGCCAGGTCCTCCACGGCGGCCACCCGGGAGATGTCGGTCCCCATGCCGTACGAGTTGTTCTCGCACACGTAGACGACCGGCAGCTCGAACTTGGCGGCCATGTTGAAGGCCTCGTGGAACGGGCCGCCGTTCACGACCGAGTCCCCGAACAGGCACAGGCAGACCTGGTCCCCGCCGCGGTAGCGGATCGCGTAGCCCACGCCGGCCGCGATCGGGACGTGGCTCCCGACGATCGCGTGGCCGCCCATGAAGTTCAGGCTCCGGTCGAACATGTGCATCGAGCCGCCCTGCCCCTTGGAGCAGCCGTCCACCCGGCCGTACAGCTCGGCCATCACGGCCTTCGGGTCGATGCCGCGCACGATGGCCTGCACGTGGTCGCGGTAGGCGGTGATGACGTGGTCGTCGTCCCGGAGCGGCGTGATGGCGCCGGCCGCGACGGCCTCCTGGCCCATGTACAGGTGGCAGAAGCCACCGATCTTGCCCGTCTGGTAGGCCTCGGCCGCCTTCTCCTCGAAGCGGCGGCCGAGCATCATGAGGCGCAGGAGCCGCCTGAGCTCCTCCTCGTCCAGACCGAGGAGATCGGCTTCCTCCTTCGGGTCCGCCTTCGTCTTCTTCTCGCTCTTCGTCGCCATGCGTCCTCTCGTTCAGCGTGCAGCCCCACGGTCCGATCCCGGCCTCCGCGCCGCACGCGGTCGGCCGGCGCTCGCCGTCAGCCGACGACCGCCGCCTTCATGCGGAGCTCCTCGACCTGCTCGCGGGCGTGATAGCTCGAGCGCACGAGCGGGCCGCTCTCGACGTGGAGGAAGCCCCTGGACTCCCCGATCCGCTTCCACTCGTCGAACTCCTCCGGCGTGACGTAGCGGTCGATCGGAAGGTGGTCCTCCGAGGGGCGGAGGTACTGGCCCAGGGTGAGGATCTGGATCCCGGCCTCGAGGGCGTCGTCCATGAACGCCAGGACGTCGTCCTCGCGCTCGCCCAGGCCGAGCATGATCCCGGTCTTGATGAGGACGTCGCCCTCCATGGCCCGGGCGGCGCTCAGCACGCCGAGGGAGCGCCCGTAGCGTCCGCCGGGCCGCGCCATCTCGTGGAGCCGCTCGACCGTCTCCATGTTGTGGTTGAAGATGGCCGGACGGGCCTCGATCACGGTGCGGACCGCGTCCTCGTCCCCCTGGAAGTCCGGGGTGAGCACCTCGACCGAGCAGCTCGGGAGCCGCTCCCGTATCTCCCGGATCACGTCGGCGAAGATGCGGGCCCCGCCGTCGGGCAGGTCGTCCCGGTCCACGGACGTGATCACGCAGTGGCGCAGCTTCATCTCGGCCACGGCCTCGGCCACCCGTCGCGGCTCGTCCTCGTCCAGCTCTTCGGGGCGTCCGTGGCCGATCGCGCAGTAGGGGCAGTTCCGCGTGCACACGTCGCCCAGGATCAGGAAGGTCGCCGTCCCCTTCTCCCAGCACTCGCCGATGTTGGGGCAGTGGGCCTCCTCGCACACGGAGTGGAGGTCCATGCCGCGCATCATGTCCTTCAGACGGCGGTAGTTGGAGCCGCCGGGCGCGGTCACGCGCATCCAGTCGGGCTTGTGCCTGGGCCACTCGGAAGGGTCGGGCGCCGCCCCGGTCGCCTTTCCGCCGGGGTGGCCGCCCGGCCGCTTCGTCCCGGGGCCTCCGCTGCGCCCGGATCCGTCAATGACTCTGAGCTCTCTCATCTCGCTCCGATCCCGGTTCGAACCGCACGCCGCGACCCCCCGGCCGCCCCGCGCGCGGCGAGGATGGGGAACCGGCGGCCCGAAACATACCCGGGGCCTCCGCCGGCGTCCACAATTCCCGCAGCGTCGCGGAAGCGACATCGAGCAACTATCGCACCGGCGCGCCCGGGCCGCGCGCCGTGATTGCAGAAGGCCGCGCCTCGCCTTATTCTCGGGACAGCATGGAGGGGATCGGCACGGCCGGATCGCCCGTCCGTCCCGACCCCGTCGCACGATGGTCACGGAATCCCATGACGTACATCATCACACAGCCCTGCATCGGTACCAAGGACGCCTCCTGCGTGGACGTCTGCCCGGTCGACTGCATCTACGAGGGCGACGACCAGTACTACATCCATCCCGAGGAGTGCATCGACTGCGGCGCGTGCGTGCCGGAGTGCCCGGTGGAGGCCATCTACCCGGACGATGAGGTCCCCGAGCAGTGGAAGGACTTCATCGCCAAGAATTACAAGCACTTCGACGTTCCCGCGCCCGCCTGAGGGCACCGTCGTGAGGACGCCGGGCGGATCTCCATCCGCCGGACGCTCCGCCCCCGCACGATCCAATCGGAAGACCGGCGCCCCCGCGGCGCCGGTTCACGTTCAGCCCCGGACCAGCGTGAGGACCGAGATCGAGAGGAGCGGGAGGATCATCGGAGCCGGGCGCCCTTCCCGCATCGCGGCCGGGGTCCTGGCGGGGGCCCTGGCGGCCGTCCTCGGGGCGGGAGGCCTTCGGGCGCAGGAGCACCCGGGGACGCGGGAGCGGCCGGCCCGCGAGGCGGAGGCGGGATCGGCGGCCCCGGCCGAGGCGCGGCCGCCGATCCCGCACGCGGGCCACAGGTACGTCCGCACCGAGGACCACCCGGACGATGGGGCCTTCGAGGTCATCGTCGGCCCGGTGCGCCTCCCGACCGGCATGCCGCACTACCGGGTCCCCACGCAGGTGGTCTCCATCCCGGACCTGGGCTGGATCCACGGCTTCTCGTGGCGGATCACGGACGCGGACGGCAACCGCCTCCCGGACGACCTCCTGCACCACGTCAATTTCATCGACCCCGACCGTCGCCAGCTCTTCACCCCGATCTCGCGGCGCATCGTGGCCGCCGGTCGGGAGACGAGGGCGGCCAGCCTCCCGCCCGTCATGGGGATCCCCACGCACCCCGACATGCGCCTGGTGGTCGCCAGCATGTTCGCCAACGCGACCGGGACGTCGTACGACCGGGCCTACCTCCACGTCACGCTCGCGTACGTGCCCCGCGGGCACCGTCTCGTGCGGCCCGTGGACGTCTACCCGTTCTACGTGGACGTCATGGGGCCGCTGGGGGTGAAGGACTTCCCCGTCCCGCCGGGCCGCACGGAGCGCTCGTGGGAGGGGCGGCCGGCCATCGACGCGCGCATCCTCGGGCTCGGCACCCACATGCACGACTTCGCCTCCCGCGTGCGGCTCGAGGACGTCACCACGGGAGAGACGCTGTGGAGCGCCCGCCCGTGGGCGGACGCGCGGGGCCGGGTGTTCGCCGCCCCCACGGCGCAGTTCTGGCTCGAGGGCGGGCTCCCCCTCCGGAGCGACCACGTCTACCGGGTCGCGATCGTCTACGACAACCCGCTGGACCATCCCACGCCGCTCGGAGGGATGGGCCTCGCGGCCGGCCTGTTCACGCCGGTCGGGGGCGAGGACGTCCCCACCGTCGACCGGGACGACCCCACCTACCGGCAGGACCTGTGGAACACGGTGACCGCGCCGCTCCGCACGCTGCACTCGAACATGAGCAGCCACGAGACCCGGCAGGCCGGGCCGGCCCCGGCGGACATGTTCTCGGGTCGCTACCCGGACGCCGGTGAGGAGGGGCCCGTGGCCGGGCCCGAGCCCGGCGCGGCCCCCATGGACATGGAGCACGGCGGACACGAGGGAGACGCCCACCAGCACGGCTCCCGCTGAGCTGGGTCCTCCTCGGGCTCGCCACGGCGGTCCTGTACGCCGCCCAGGGAGCCTGGACCAAGGAGCTCACCCGCCGCGTGGGGCGGGGGGTCGCCACCTGGTCGATCTTCGCCTTCGCCCTCCCGGCCCTCCTCCTCTACCTCCTCGTCCGCGGCCTCCCGGCGGTCGAGGGCGGCTTCTGGCCCGTGCTGGGGATCAACGCGGTCCTGGACGTCATCGGGTTCACGCTCTTCGTGCGGGCGCTCGAGGAGGGCGAGCTGGGCCTCACCTACCCGCTCCTGGCCCTCACCCCGGTGCTCGTGGTCCCGGTCGAGTGGATCCTCACCGGCGAGCACGCGAGCCTCCGGGGCTCGGCGGGGATCGCGCTCGTGGCGGCGGGCGTCTACCTGCTGGCCTCTCCCGGGAAGGCGCGCGGGCTCCTGGCGCCCTTCCGCGCGCTGCTCCGCGAGCCCGGCGCCCGTCGCATGCTGGCCGTGGCGGCGGTGTGGGCCGTGTCGGGGACGATCGACCGGGTGGCGGTCCTCCGGAGCTCGCCCGCCTTCTACGGCGCGGCCCTGTCGACCTGCCTGGCCGTGGCCTTCCTTCCGGCGGCGATCCGGGGGGCGCGGCGCGGGGAAGCGGTGGCCGCGGGGATGGAGGGGGCCGGCGGCGGGCCAGGCCCGGGTGCCGCGGGCCGGGAGGCGCCGGCGGGCGGCGCCGGTGCGGCACCCCCCTCCCTCGCACGGACCGTCCGCGAGCGCCCCGGGGGGCTCGCGCTGCAGGGCCTCCTGTTCGCGGCGATGTTCGTGACGCAGACCGAGGCCCTCCGCCTCACGCTGGCCGCCTACGTGATCACGCTGAAGCGGAGCGGGACGCTCCTCACCGTGCTGGCGGGCGCTCTCTTCTTCCGGGAGCGGGAGACGGCGCGGCGGCTGGTGGCCACGGCCATCCTGGTGGCCGGGGTCCTCCTGGTCAGCCGGGGCTGACCTCGCGCCGGGCGCCGCCCCCGCGGCCGGCGGGCGGCGCCGCACGGCTGCCGGACGCCCCCGGGGCCGTCCGCGCGGGCCGTGCTCCCGCCGGCGCCCTCCGCTCGAGCGCCGCCAGCCCGAGGGCGCCGAGCACCGCCAGGTCGGTGAACAGGAGCGGCGCGAACTTGGGCGGGCCGTAGACGACCCGGTAGAGGAGCGGCTCTCCCGCCTCGCGGAGCGCCGGGAGGGCGTGGAGGACGAAGCCGGCCACCCCCACCAGCGCCTGCAGGCCGAGCACCCACCACCCCGCCCTCCGGAATTCCGGGCCGTGGGGCGCGGCGAACAGGGCCGTGAGGTAGCCCACCGCGATCGCGGCCGAGGCGACCGGGATCCACTCGGCGGGCTGGAAGAAGCCGTTCTGGGCGTGGTCGGCCATGGAGAGGATGAAGTTCCCGGCGAAGCCTCCCAGCGCGAGGAACAGGACCCACCGGGCCCACGCCTCCGAGCGGACGTCCACCATGCGCGGGAGGAGGACCAGGAAGCCGAGGCCGGTGAACGCCAGGGGCGCCACGAAGGGGGCCGAGTACACCAGGCTGCGGAGGGTGAGGGTCTCGAAGAAGCGGCTGGTGAGGTGGAGGACGAGCCCCGTGGCGCCGACCAGGATGCCGCCCCAGCCCACGGCCAGGCCGATGGGGCGGCCGGCGCCCTCCTGGAAGCGGGCCCCGCGCCGTCGGCCGAGCCGGGCCCGGATGAGGTTCACGGCCAGCGCCGCCGCGCCGGCCGCGGCGAAGACCACCGGGGTCCACTCGGCCGTGCGCCCGAACTGGTTCGTCTCGTGCGCCAGCCACGTGTCCAGGACCAGGAACCCGAGGTTGGCCGCCGCGAACGCCTCGACGAGGAGCGGGAGGCCCGGCTCCCGCTTCATCGCCCCGCCGGGGCCGCGTGCTCCCGCCTCAACTCCCGGGCCTCGGTCCGCAGCTCGGTCATGGCGTGCAGCAGCTCGTAGTTCCCGTGCCACTGCACGAAGTCGGCGCCGCCCATGAACGCCCCGTGCTTGGCCGTGCGCCCGTAGTAGTGCCACATGTCGAAGTACTGGAACTCGATGGGCTCGTCGAAGGGCGCGGGCGTGAGCACGCCCTCGGCGTGGAGCGAGTCCATGAGGGCCGCGGCCGCCGAGATCCGGGCGTTGGTCGAGGCCACGACCTTCTCGGCCCCCGCGTAGAACGCCTTCGTATGCGCGTCCGTGTGGCACCTGTCGCACAGGCTCTGCATCTCCGCCTGCCCGCGCTCGTAGGTCGGGCGCTTCTCGGAGACCGGCGCGAACAGCCACCAGGAGAGCCGCTCCGTCACGTCGTGGGTGACGTTCAGGTTGTCGAGTCCGCTCATGTGGCAGGTGGCGCAGGTCGGGACCGGCATGTCCGCGGTGGTGAGGTGGGCGGGGTCGGCGGAGAGGTTCATGCTGTTCTGCTGCGCCTGGAACAGGATGCCGTGCCGCGACTCCTCGTAGATCTCGATCTGCGAATGGTCGGGGCCCATGTGGCACTGGCCGCAGGTCCGTGGCCGACGGGCGATGGCCACCGAGGCGGCGTGGCGGGTGTGGCAGTCGGTGCAGCTCCCGATCGAGCCGTCGGCGTTCGGCCGGCCGATCGAGTGGCACGACTCGCAGCCGGACTGGATGGCCGTGTCCCCCTCCAGCGCCGCGAGCGCGTTGGGCGCCCGCTTCACCGCGCCGGGGTGGTAGCGCTCGGCCAGGGCCACCTCCTCCCCGGTGAAGGGCGCCGCGCCGTGGATGGCCGCGTACGCGGGCGCGGCGTGGCGGCTCCGCAGGAACTGCCGGTACTCGTCGGCGTGGCAGCTCGCGCAGTTCTTCGCCGTCAGGTGCGTCGCGATCGTGAAGCCGCGGTGCGCCACCGAGTCCTGGCCCGGGGCGGGCGCGTGGCAGTCCAGGCAGGTGACCCCCCGCTCGGCGTGGCGGCTCTTCTCGTACTCGGCCACCATCGCGCTCGTCTCCTCCTCGTGGCAGGAGGCGCACTTCCCGGTGGCCCGCACCCGGGCCGCCGTGGCCTGGGCGGTCTCGACGGACGGACGGCGCATGTGGAAGAGGACGGCCACGACGACCAGGGCCAGCGCCACGACCACCGTGAGGAACACCGCTCTGAACGACCGCATCTGCCGCCTCCGGGTGCCGCGATGGGAGCGCCGTCGGCCTCGCACCGCGCGGAAAGCCGGCGTAGCATGGGGCGGCGAGCCGACACGAGCGAGGGACGGACGAACCGATGATCAAGTTCCATTATCACAGTGCGCCCAAGGACGTCCCGCACGCCAATATTTCTAAGGGCGAAAAGCTGTGCCACGCCTACAGCGACGCCTGCCTCGAGGAGCTGATCGCGTGGGGACGCGAGCGGGGGCTCCCCCGGGAGTGGATCGACCACAACCACACGCTCCCCCACTTCGACCTGCACGGAGGAACGCTCGAATACGCGGGCGAGGGGGTGGAGCGCCGCGAGCTGGTGCGGGACATCCGGGCGTGGCGGAAGAGGGAGGAGGGGGACGACGGGTCGGGCTGACCCGCGGCGCCGCTCGTCGGCGCCGCGGCTCTCCGCCGCCGTCGACCCCGCGGCCCGGCTGCGGCGCCCCGGGCCTCAGTACGCGTGCAGCTCGGCGATCCCCTCGGCCAGGTCGTCGACCTGCGGCAGGATGGCCTCCTCCAGACGGGGCGCGTAGCCCACGAAGGCGTCCTTCCCGGTCACGCGCCGCACCGGACCGTCCAGCCACTCGAACACGCGGTCCGCGATCCGGGCCGAGATCTCGGCGCCCCAGCCCCACGAGCCCGGGTCCTCGTAGGCGACGAGGACCTTGTTCGTCCGCTTCACGGAGCGCTCGATGGCGTCCATGTCGAGCGGGTTCAGGGTGCGGAGGTCCAGGAGCTCGACGCTCACCGGGTTCCCCTCCTTCTCGAGCTGCCGCATGGCCTTTCGGGTGCGCTCGACCAGGGCGCCGTACGTCACGACCGTGAGGTCGCTCCCCTCCTCGACCACCCGCGCCCGCCCGAACGGGATCATGAAGTCCGGGCCGGGATAGGCGCTCTTGTTGTACGTCTGCCGGTAGAGGTGCTTGTGCTCGAAGAAGAGCACCGGGTCCTCGCAGCGGAGCGCCGTCCTCAGGAGCCCGTTCGCGTCCAGCGCGTTGGACGGACACACCACGTGCAGCCCCGGGATGTGGGTGAAGAGCGAGGAGCTGCTCTGCGAGTGGTACATGGCCCCGCCGCCCAGGTAGCCGCCGTACGTGGCGCGGATCACGGCCGGGGCGGCGTAGTGGCCGTTCGAGCGCCAGCGCATGGTGGCCAGCTCGCTACGGATCTGGTTGTAGGCGGGCCAGATGTAGTCGACGAACTGGATCTCGGCGACCGGCTTCAGCCCGCGGACCGCCATGCCCACCGCCCTGCCGACGATGTTGGCCTCGGCCAGGGGCGAGTTGAACACGCGGTCCCCTCCGAACGTCCGCTGGAGGCCGGCCGTCACCTTGAACACGCCGCCCTTCCCCTTCACCTCGTCGAGGACCTCCTCGCGGCTGGCGTCCGCCACGTCCTCGCCGAACACGACGATGCGGGGGTCCCGCTCCATCTCGTCCCGGAGGCACATGTTGAGGAGGTCGACCATGGTGGTCTCGTTCCCCTCGAGCTCGGGCTCGGTGTCGAACTCGTCCGAGCACGGATCGACGCGGTCGGAGACCATGTGGAGGTAGACCGTGTCCGGGCCCGGCTGCTCGTGCCCGGTCGCCTCGTCGGCCGCCCCGGCCACCTGCTCGTCCACCTCCTCGCGCAGCGCCGCGAGCTCTTCCTCGGTGGCGTGCCCCTGCCGGACCAGGTACTCGGCGAAGTTCGGGATCGGGTCGCGCGCGGCCTCGTCGTCGCGCTCCGCCTCGGTCTTGTACAGCTCCTCGTTGTCCGACATCGAGTGGCTGTAGGGCCGGATCACGTGGGCGTGGACCAGGGCCGGGCCCTTCCGCTCCCGGCAGTGGCCCACGGCTTCCTGCATGACCCGGTAACTCTCGAGCGGGTTCGTGCCGTCCACCTCGCGGACGAGGAGGTCGGGGTAGCCGCCGACGAGCTTCGAGATGCTGCCGCCGGCCGTCTGCACCTCGATCGGGACCGAGATGGCGTAGCCGTTGTCCTCGATGAGGAAGATGACCGGGAGCTTCAGGTTGCACGCCGTGTTGAGCGCCTCCCAGAACTCGCCCTCCGAGGTCGAGCCCTCGCCGCCGCTCACGACCACGACCTCGTCGTCGTGCCAGTCCGCCCCCTCCTCGTCGGCCTCCACGCCGATGTTCGCGGCGCGCACGATGGCCTCCGCGCAGCCCACGGCGGGCAGGTACTGGCTCCCGACCGGACTCGAGGAGGTGGGGATCCGGAGAGTCGGATGGCCGAAGTGCGAGGGCATCTCGCGCCCCCCGCTGGCCGGGTCGTCCTCGGCTCCGACCGCCTGCAGGAACATCTCCAGGGGCGTGACGCCCAGCTGGAGGCACAGGGCCCGGTCCCGGTAGTAGGGGAAGAGCCAGTCGTGGCCGGGCCTCATGGCCTTCCCGGCCGCCACGTCGACCGCCTCGTGGCCGGCCCCCGAGATCTGGAAGAAGATCTTCTGCTGGCGCTTCATGGACATCTCCCGGTCGTCGATGCGGCGGGAGGTGTACATGATCCTGTACAGGCCGACGAGGTCCTCGGACTCGAGGCCGTACGTGTCCTCGGACTCTATCTTCGTGCCGATCGCTTCGAGGGGAGTGGCCATCCGCTTCCTTCCTGGTGTCTCGGCCGCGGGCGATGCGGGCCCGTCACGTTCATCGCTCCATGTGTACCCGACGCGGCGCAGACGGTCCGCCGCGAGGCGACAGGGGGCGCCGCTCCGGACGAGAAAGATAAGGGAGGGAGCCGGGCCGAGACTACCTCGGGGGAGGGCTCAGGCGCCGGGCCGGTCTCCGGAGCGGTGCACGCAGAAGGACAGGACGACCTCCGGATCGTCGCGCCCGTCGGGCCGCCGCGTTGCTGCGCCCCACCGGTGCAGGTAGCTTTCGGACTCACCTTCTTCAGCCCACCCCGTCTTCCAACGGAGCACATGGTGGCATTCCTCCGGCGGGCGGCGAACAAGCTCCAGAGCTCGCTGCGCCTGGGCCGGGCCCTCAAGCTCGTGTGGGAAGCCGCGCCGGGTCGCACCGTGGTTTCCCTCGGGCTGGCTCTCCTGCAGTCCGTGCTGCCCCTCCTCGTCCTCTACCTGATCAAGCTGGCGGTCGACGCTCTGACCTCGAGCGTGACGGCGGGTGGAGGCTCCGCGACGTTCGGGACGGTCGTCCTCTACCTGGGCCTCGTCGCCCTGACCGTGTTCGCCTCGGCGGCTGTGGGAGCGATCGAGACCCACGTGACCTCTGCGCAGGCCCAGCTGGTGACGGACCACGTGCTGGAGCTGATCCACGAGAAGTCGGTCCTCGTAGACTACGGATACTACGAGGACCCGGAATATCACGACACGCTTCACAGAGCCCAGCAGGAGGCGCCCTACCGACCGTCCCAGGTGCTGAATGCCTTGCTGGAGGTGACCCGCAGCGCCCTCACCGTCCTCGGTGCGCTCGCGCTGCTGGCCGGGGCCTACTGGCTGGTCCCGGTCCTCCTGGTCCTCGCAGCCACGCCCGTCCTCATCGTTCGTCTACGTGACTCGGAGAGAACGTACCGGTGGAAGAAGGACCGATCGGCGACCGAGCGGCGGGCCAGCTACCTGAGCTGGATCCTGGCCAATCCCATGCCTGCCAAGGAGGTCCGGGTATTCGAGCTCGGCCCGTGGCTCAGCTCGTCGTTCACCGGGCTCCGGACCCTCCTGAGGGGCGAGAAGATAGGCCTCTCCAGGCGACGGACCCTCGAGGAGGTGACCGCGCAGGCCCTGGCCGCCGCGACCGTCTTCGTCTGCTTCGTCATCATCGCCGGGCAGACGTATCGGGGCGTCATCACGCTCGGCAGCCTCGTCATGTACTTCGGGGCGGTGCAGACGGGACGCTCGAGGATGGGGTCGCTGTTCGGAGGCCTCGGGAGCCTCTACGAGAACAACCTCTTCCTCTCGCTCCTGGACGACTTCCTGGACGTGGAGCCCCGGCTCGTGGCCCCTCCGGACCCCGAGCCGGTCCCGAGCCCCGTCCGCGAGGGACTGCGCATGGAGGACGTGAGCTTCCGCTACCCCGGGAGCTCGCGGCCCCTGCTCGAGAACGTGAGCCTGAGGATCGATCGGGGCGAGGTGGTGGCGCTCGTGGGCATGAACGGCGCCGGCAAGAGCACCATCGTCAAGCTCCTCTGCCGCCTCTACGATCCGCAGGAAGGGCGGATCACGCTGGACGGGATGGACATACGCCGCTTCCGTCCCGAGGAGTACCGGCGCTCGCTGTCCGTGGTGTTCCAGGATTTCGGTCGCTACGCCTTCACCGTCCGTGACAACATCTGGGTCGGCGACGTACGGAGGGACCGGGAGGGAGACTGGATCGAGGAAGCGGCCCGCACGGCCGGGGCCGACGCGTTCGTCCGGGAGCTGCGGAGCGGCTACGACACCGTCCTGGGCCGTCTCTTCCCGGACGGGGAGGAGCTGAGCACGGGCGAGTGGCAGAAGATCGCCCTGGCCAGGATCTTCGCCGGCGACGCCGACCTCGTGCTGGTGGACGAGCCGACGAGCGCTCTCGACGCGACGGCGGAAGCGGAGCTGTTCGGCACGCTGAAGAAGCTGGTGACGGACCGATCGGCTCTCATCATCAGCCACCGGTTCTCCACCGTCCGCATGGCCGACCGCATCTACGTGCTCGAGCGGGGTCGTGTCATCGAGCGGGGGAGCCACGAGAAGCTGATGGAGCTGGACGGCAAGTACGCCAGGCTCTTCCGCCTCCAGGCCGCCCCCTACCGCGAGACGGAAGCGGCGGAACCCTTCCGGGCCGGGGACTGAGCCCGGACGGCTCCTCGACTCATCACAGGTCGGGGCCTCCCACCACCCCGCGCACGTAGGCCAGCCAGCGGGGCGCGTCGTGGACGTGGCGCATGAGCTTTCTCATGCCGACGTCCGCATCCGCCCGCTGCCCCGGCCACGGCTCGCGCGCGTCGAGCCGGGGCCGAACTCCCACCTTCCACAGGAGGCGCTGGAGCTTGACCGAGGGACACGTCGTCTCGGTGGGGAAGAGGCCGACGGCATAGTGACGAGTCAGCAGGTCGAGGATCGCGTCGGGAAGTCCGTCCGGGCGCAGGGCGGTCAGGACACGCTCCGGGACGGCGACATCCGCGAGATCCCGGACCAGGCGCAGCGTCCAGTAGCAGCATCGCTCGGCCCCGCTCCTCGCCGCGACGTCCAGGAAGGCGTCCCACTGGAAGCCCTCCATCTCCATCAGCACCTCTACGTCCCGGCAGGTCCGCCAGCCTCCGCGGCCGAGCTGGTGGACCCAGGCGAAGTGCACGCACACGTGGAGCAGATGAGGCACCGGCAAAGGAACCAGCGCCTTCCGTCCCTCGACACGGATCTCCCGGGCTCCGCGCCATAGATCCCGGGCTCCGAACTCGTATCCGTGGCCGGAGACGAGCGCGGCCGAGTGGACCTCGATGACGGCGCCCGTTCCCGCAGCGTCCTCAAGCGGAGGACGGTGATGCATGTTCCGGTACCACGCCTCCGGATAGCGGTCGGACCGCCAGCGCCAGCCGATGTCTCTCAGGAGGGACCACGCTCGCCGCGCATCTCCAGGCTCCACCAGGAGATCCATGTCCGCCATGGCTCGCGCGGTGAACTCCTCGTAACCGTGGTGGGCCAGCGCCGCCCCCTTGAGGAGCAGGACCTCGATGCCGGCCCCCTCCAGCGCCCCCAGAGCCTCCGCCAGGCGATGGCGGAGCAGGTTCAGGAACAGCTCGCGGTTGGCGGCCGCCCGCTCGAAGGCGACGACGGCGTCCTCGGGCCACCGGTCGCCGACGACCGGAGCGAGTCGTCGCCACATGGCCGGCAGGGCGCGCTCGTGGAGAGCGAGGGCGAGCAAGCGCTCCCACGAGATGTCTCCTGCGATGAGCGAGTCGAGCTCCCGGTCGCCGCTGGCTCTCGACGCGGTGGCCAGCAGGAGTCGGGTCTCGGCGGAGAAGGGTGAGCCGACGTTCATGGAACCAGCAGCCTCCTCGATCGACCGACCTTCCGACGACGTCCCGTTGCGTGGCGGCCACCGTGGGAATCCTGCCGGCCGTGGCGTGGGGAGGGCGCGGCAGGAAACCGGCTCTTCAGCGACCCTCTCGTCGCCACCCGGCCGTTGAACCGTACCTTCGAGAGGACCGCTGTGCCAGCCACCACCGCCCCCGACCGCCGACGCCCCGACCGTCCGGGTCTTGATCGGCGAGGGAGGCGCCGGGACCGAGCCGCGAGGAGGTGGCGCGATTCCTTCGGGACGGAAGGCCTCGAGAGACGGGCGAGAGGCCGGGGCCCGCCCCGCGAGCCCGGACGCGACTGTGGACGACAGGGAGGCATCATGCAGATCGGCATCATCGGCGCGGGACAGATCGGCGGGACGCTGACGCGGCGGCTCGCGGAGCTCGGCCACGACGTCCACGTGGCCAACTCCCGGTCCCCCGGAACGTTGAGCGACCTGGAGGAGGAGACCGGCGCGACGGCAGTGTGGGCGGAGGAAGCGGCCCGCTCGGGTCGGGTCGTGATCGTAACGATCCCCGAGGCCGCCGTCCGGGATCTCCCGGACGACCTGTTCGAGGGCGTCCCCGACGACGTGGTCGTGGTCGACACGGGGAACTACTACCCGCGTCAGCGCGACGGCCGCATCGAGGAGATCGAGGAGGGGATGACCGAGAGCCGCTGGGTCTCCGAGCAGCTCGGCCGTCCCGTGGTCAAGGCGTTCAACAACATCCGCGCGGCGCACCTCATGGAGATGGGCCGCCCGGAGGGAGATCCCGACCGCATCGCCCTCCCCGTGGCCGGGGACGACGAGGGAGACCGGGCGGTCGTCATGGAGCTCATCGACCAGCTGGGCTTCGACCCGGTGGACGCCGGCGGGCTGGACGAGTCGTGGCGGCAGCAGCCCGGCACGCCGGTGTACGTGGCCGACCTCGACGCGGACGGCGTCCGCCGGGCGCTGGCGAAGGCTTCTCGCGAGCGGAAGCCCGAGTTCACCGCCACGGACGAGAGCCCCGGCAGCTTCACCGATCCCGCCTGAGGGGTTTGCGGCCGGCTCGCGGTGTCGTATAGGGTGTCCTGCGCTGGAGGCGGGCCGCACGCGCGGCCGCGCCCCCGCCGGCCGTAGCGTAGCGTGCCGTGGTCGTTTCGGAGACGAGGAGGAGCAGCCCATGAGACCGCGATCACCGGCGGCCCCCGCCCGCGCCGCCTCGGCGTGCCTGACGCTCGCCCTGGCCCTGGCGCTCGGCGCGTGCCGGGGCGCCGGGGCCGACCGGACGCCCTGGAGCGACCCGTCCTCCTTCCACTTCCCGGACGGCTGGAAGTACCCGGCCGACGCGCCCCCCGCCGTGGCCCACCACGGCATGGTCGCCTCCTCCGACACGCTGGCGAGCGCGGCCGGCCTGGAGATCCTCGAGGACGGCGGGAACGCGATGGACGCGGCGATCGCCGTGCAGTTCGCCCTCGAGGTCGTCCACCCTTTCGCGGGGAACATCGGGGGCGGGGGCTTCGCGGTGGTGCGCACGGCCGGCGGAGAGAACGGCGCGCTCGACTTCCGCGAGAAGGCCCCGCTGGCGGCCACCCACGACATGTACGTGGACTCGGCCGGGAACGTGACCCGGAGGAGCTGGACCGGCCCGCTGGCCGCCGGCGTGCCCGGCTCCGTGGCCGGCATGGAGCAGCTCCACGAGCGCTACGGCTCGCTGCCGTGGGCGCGCCTCCTCCAGCCCGCGATCCGCATGGCGAGGGAGGGCATCACGGTGCGGCCGGTCTTCCGCGACGCGATCGCCCGCTCGGCCGACCGGCTCCGGGAGTTCCCCGCGAGCGCCGCCATCTACCTCCCCGGCGGGAAACCGCCTGAGGTGGGCTCGACCTTCCGGCAGCCCGACCTGGCGCGGACCCTCCAGGCCATCGCCGACTCGGGCGCTTCGTCCTTCTACCACGGCTGGATCGCCGACTCGCTGGTGGCCGAGCAGGAGCGCGACGGCGGGATCATCACGCGCCGCGACCTGGACGAGTACCGGGCCGTGTGGCGCGACCCGATCGTCGACCACTACCGGGGGCGGACGATCGTCTCCATGCCCCCGCCCTCCTCGGGCGGCGTCACGCTGGCCGAGATGCTGAACATCCTGAGCGGCTTCGACCTGAGCCGGATGGGGTGGCACTCGCCCGACGCCATCCACGTCATGGTCGAGGCCATGCGGCGCGCCTACGGGGACCGGAACTACTACCTGGGCGATCCGGACTTCGTGAAGATGCCCATCGCGAAGCTCACGAGCGAGGCCTACGCCGACTCGCTCCGGGCCTCGATCGACATGGGGCACGCCTCGCCCTCGAGCGCGTTCGACAAGGTCCCCGTCGAATCGACCCAGACCACCCACTTCTCGGTCGTCGACTCGGCGGGCGACGCGGTGGCGATCACCACGACGCTGAACGGCGGCTTCGGCTCGGCCGTGACCGTGCGCGGGGCGGGCTTCCTCCTCAACGACGAGATGGACGACTTCGCCGCCCGGCCCGGGACGCCCAACGCCTACGGCCTCGTCCAGGGCGAGGCGAACGCGATCGCGCCCGGGAAGCGCATGCTCTCGTCGATGACGCCCACGATCGTGCTGGACGAGGCCGGCCGGCTCGAGCTCGTGACCGGGACGCCCGGCGGCTCGACCATCATCACGACGGTCCTGCAGATCGTGACGGATCAGATCGACTTCGGGCTCCCGCCGCAGACGGCGGTGAACGCCCCGCGCTTCCACCACCAGAACCTGCCGAACCAGATCTTCTACGAGCACGGCGGCCTGGACCCGGCCACGATCGCCGACCTCGAGTCCCGCGGCCACGAGCTCCGCGAGCGCGACGGCACCTCGGGAGACGTCGAGTCGATCTACGTCGGGGTCGACGGCACCCTGTACGGCGCCTCGGACCCCCGGGGCGGCGGGAGCGAGTCGCTGGGGTACTGAGCGAGGAGGAGCCGGGGCCCGGCCGACGACCGGTGGGAGCCGGCGCCCTGGCGGCACGCCGGCCCCGCCCTCCCCTGTATCGCCGAGCCCGCTCCGGCTAACTTCCCCGCACCCGGGGCCCTCGCCGGGGTATCCGTGCACCGTCCAGGGGCCGTAGCTCAGTCGGGAGAGCGCCTGCTTTGCAAGCAGGAGGTCACCGGTTCGATCCCGGTCGGCTCCACTGCCCTTCTCTCACGGCGGAGAGGGGGGCGGGCGGTACGAGGGCCCGAGGGTGGCAGGCCGGCTCGGCCCACGGTCTCGTCTGCGGCTCCGATCAGGGTCCGTGGTCGTAGTAGTCGACGCCGCGATCGTCCTGGCGCAGCTCCGGCTTCGTGAGCCACCAGCGCGTTCCATAGGGTCGCGCCTCCGGCCACACCTCGTCGAGCGTCGTGCCATCGTACAGCACCCCGCCCTGCATCACGTAGTGGATCTTGTTCGTGTTGTGGATGTCATCCAGCGGATTGGCGTCGAGCACGAGCAGGTCCGCGAGCTTTCCGGGCTCGAGGGTCCCCAGGTCCTTCGAGGCGCCCAGGAAGTGGGCCCCATCCACGCTGGCCACCTCTAGCGCCCCCATCGGACCCAGGGCGCTGGCGGCCATCCACACCTCCCACTGGGCACCGATGCCCTGGGCCTGGCCGTGCGAGCCGATCGCCCCGTATCCGCCCTCGGCCCGGATATCGGCCAGCCCCTGGGCTATGAACGGGAAGCTGTAGTCCGTCTCGGGCCGCAGCATGCGCCGCCTGAGCTGGGGCATGATCTGCTGCCACGGCATCCACAACCGCTGCTTCGGGCTCTTCCAAACGTCGCTGCTCTGGTAGAAGTACTCTTCGTTCCACGGTCCCGGCCCGCCCACGATGAAGGTCGGCGAGTAGACCGCGTGCGCCCGACCGAAGAACCTGGCCACGTCACCGTAGATCGGCGTATAGCTCATCGGGTGCTCGAAGCCGGTCTGCCCGTCCATGATCATGCTGGCGTTGTACGCCAGGTCGCTGCCCTCGGCGGTGACCTTGAGCCCGAGCGCGCGGGCCGCCTGCGAGACCCACTGCCGCTGCTCCCGTCGCGACTGCAGGTACTGCTTCATGGTGACGGCGCCCCAGGACTTGAGCCTGGCCACGTTGTCGTAGGCCACCCGGTAGCTGGTGAGGGAGTTCTGACGCGCGCCGTCGCCCCGGTAGAGCGGGTCGCCCGTGCTGAAAGTGCGGGGCCCGACCAGCAGCCCGGCGGCGATCAGCTCCGCGGTCGGGAACACCTCTTCGGACCAGGTGGACGGATCGAGGTTCGTGGTGACCCCGTAGGCCAGGTTCACGGCTTCCTCGTAGCTGTGCTGAGGCACGATGCCCCGGCTCTCCCGGTAATGGTGGGCGTGCATGTCGATGAAGCCCGGGATGATCGTCTTGCCCGAAGCATCGATGATCCGGTCCGCGTCCGAGGTCGAGCAGGCGCCCACGCACGCCAGACGAGCCCCCTTCACGACCACGGTTCCATCATCGATCACCTCGCGGTCCGCGAGCGTGATGATGCGGGCGTGGGTGAGCGCCACCGTCCCGTCGGGTATGTGCCGCGGCACCATGAGGTGCACCGCGAACGTGTCCGTCCTCGCCTCCGCCACGTGGTAGACGTAGAAGTGGTTCCCGCTCGTGAACTCGACCGTCCCGGCGTCGCGCCATCGTGGGAACAGGCCGCCCTGCGAGCTCAGCTGTCGTACGGGCAGCTCCGCCTTGCGCTTCTCGATGTCCACCGGCTCGCCCGCGCTCCCCGCCATCGGCAGGGGCGACAGGTAGACGTTGTCACCCTCCTGGAACGCCACCCAGTGGCCGTCGGGTGAGGGCGCCGCCTCATCAGCGAACGGGAACGTCATGTGCTCTCGGAGGTCTCCCCCGTCCGGAGCGACGGATACCAGGGCCGTCACGGTCTTCCCCTCGACCTTCTCCCGGCGCGGGAAGAAGAGCCGGCCCTCCGGCCCGAAGGACGGCTCGACGATCTGGTTCCTGCTGGTGGAGAAGAACCCCGCGCCGAGAGGCTGGTCCACCGGAACGACGACCGTCTCCGCTCCCCCGGAGGCCGGCACGCGCACCAGATCGTAGGCCGGCGTCTCGACCAGGCCGCGCCCGTGCGCCGTGGCACCCGTGCCTCGCGCCACCACGATGGAGCTTCCATCTGGGCTCCATACCGGATTCACGTACTCGCCCACGTCCTCGGTGAGCGCCTGCGGCTCGCCGCCCGCCACGGGCGCCTTCCACAAGCGGGCGCCTCCCGCCGAGTCGTCCCAGCTCGTGAACGCCACCCACCTGCCGTCCGGCGAGAGCGCGGGAGCGTACTCGAAGGCCGTGAAGGACGCGGGCGTGACCCGCTCGGGCGTGCCGTCGGGCAGCGACGTGCGCCATACGTGCCCCACGGCCTGGAAGACGAGCGTCTTCCCGTCCGGAGTGCTCGCCCCCCACCGCAGGAAGTGCGACTCGAACGGCTCGTCGCTGATCCGGGTGGGCGCATACGCCATCTCGGAGATCGTTCGGTGCACCCGGGCGGTGAACGGAATCGTCGTCACCTTCCCGGTGGACACATCCAGTCGGCGGAGCTTCCCGCCCTGGGAGATGAAGATGGAGCGGCCGTCGGGAGCCCAGCGATAGCCGGGAAGCACGCGCAGCGTCTTGATCCCCTCGGCGTTGTCCTCGGTGATCGGGTCCATCAGGATCCGCTCGGCTCCGGTCGAGAGATCCCGCAGCCACAGCGCCGTCCTCGGCCCGAACCGGTGCCCCTTGAAGGAGATGGTCCCGTCGGGAATGCGGCGGGCGAAGGCCAGCCAGCGTCCGTCCGGAGAGACCTCCGGCGCGATGGCGCCCCCGCTCGAGGAGCGAATCTGCTGCTCTCCCTCGCCCGTGGTGATCTCCCGGACCCGGCCCGTGCGCCGGTCCAGCCGCCGAACCTGCCACGCGCCGAGGGTCAGGTCCCTGGGATACTTCCCGTTGGAGACCTGGAAGTAGACGAACCGGCCGTCCGGTCCCACCGAGGGCCACGACGCGCCGGTCTCGTCTTCGGCGTCGACGAGCCGGACGCCCTTTCCCCCATCCCGATGGTACATCCACAGCCCGTCCTGGCCCTTCCCCCCGGAGCGGTCCTCACCCGCCCAGTGGCGGACGACGAGGATGTACTGGCCGTCCGGCGTCCACCGCGGCTCGGTCACGCGGATGTTCTCGTCCAGGAAGACCGAACGCGGGTGCGACCCGTCCGCGTCCATCAGCCACAGGTTGTACTGCCCGCCCCTGTCCGACACGAACGCGATCGTCTTCCCATCCGGTGAGATCGCCGGGTGGTAGTTGACCGCCACGCCGCTCGCCTGCGTCAGACACGTCGCCGACCCGCCCCCGGCCGGCACCCGATAGATCTGCCCGAGCAGGTCGAACGCCAGCCAGCTCCCGTCCGGAGCGACATCGACCGACATCCACGTCCCCTCGCTCGTCGTGAAGTCGATGTCCCGCGTCTTCCCTCGGGCCGCCGTCACGTCCCACCCGTCCGGCGCGGAGGACTCCTGCGCATGCGCGGAAGGTGCCACGCCGAGAAGCGCCACGAGGAGGAGCCCCAGGACACTACGCTGCCGGTCGACCGCTCGAACGTGCATGCTTCCCTCTTCGATGGCGGGAGAATTCGGTGCAGGACGGCCGGGGGTCGGACCGCGAAGCTGGTATACGGTATGTCGCACCCCAGGCCAGCGTATCACGTGTCGCGTACGCGATCAAGGCTCTGGCCACGGAAGTCTGGCGATGCTGCGTCGCAACCGTGCCCGTCGGCGCCGAGCGGCCCGCGTCACCCGACCTCAGCTCGGGGCGGCACGGGCAGCCCGGATCGGGGGAGGCGAGCCCGGCGCCTCGATCCGAGAGCTCCCCACAACCGCCATCGAGCGGCCTCCGACAGACCGGGCCGGCACCTCACCTCATCTTTCGTGCATGAGCATCGATCGTACGTCGGGTGGCGGCGCTGGAGGTTCCGGGACCGCCGGCGTCGGGCTCCTGATCCTCGCGGCGGCGGTGGGCTTCGGCGCGGCCTCGCGGCCGTCCTCGGCATCGCGGGGGGCCTCGTCCTGGCCACGGGCGTGCTCGCCCGTCCAGGAACCCCGCGCCTGCCCGACCGCCCACTCGCCTGGGACCTGGCCTGGCGGGGGCTCGCGTACGGAACGGTGGACGGCCTGCTGCTCCTCGCCTTCCCGTGGCTCGTGACGTGGCGTGCGCTCGGTGCCGAGACCGCCCGGTGGCCGCGGAAGCTCGGCGCGGCCGCGCTGGCGTGGGCGGCCATCCTGCTCGTGACGACCGCCTACCACCTGGGCTACGGGGACTTCCGCTCCAGGAAGATCGTGCAGCCGGACATCGGCAGCTCGATCGGAGCCCTGCCCACGCTCCTGAGCGCGAATCCGGCCGCCTCGGTCGTGAGCCACGCCCTCCTCCACGTCGCGGCGGTCGTCCGCGCGCCGGAGACCGACCTCTACCTGCCCCCGCACCGGACCACCGGCCCGGGCGCGGACCGGGCGGGCCCGGCGGTCGGCTCCGCCGACGTGCGGCGGAGCCGCGCCCGACGGTCCCGACCCCGGATTCAGTCGCCCCAGACCGACGCCCGCGTGGCCCACAGGCTGTCGGGATAGCGCTCCTCGAGCCGCTCGGCGGTCTCGCCCAGCGCGGAGGCGTCCTCGCTGGCCTTGTAGCGGGAGACGCCCGCCCAGTACACGGCCTCGGGCGCCGCCTCCGTTCCGGACCAGGCGGCCGCGGCCTCGCGAAAGAGCTCCTCGGCCTCCGCCCACTCGCCCGCGCCGAAGGCGGCCTGCGCCCGGCCCAGCGCGAGCTGGCCCGAGAACTCGTCGGCGGGCAGGTAGCCCACCCACTCGTGGCGCTCGATCCCCCGGCCGTCCATCACGACCAGGGTGGGCGTCCAGTTCTTGTGGAAGCGGCCGAACGTCCCCGGCTGCTCGGCGATGTGCGCCTTCACCGGGATGAAGTGCTCCTCGATGTAGCCGGCCACCTCGTCCCTGGGATACACCTCGGCATCCAGCCGAGCGCATCCCCCTCAGTCGGGCGCCGCGTTGAAATCGACGAGGAGCGGCCGGCCGGTCTCCTCGGCCTCCTCGAGCGCGGCGTCCACGTCCTTTCGCCACTCGATCGACATGATCGCATCCTCTTTCCGGTGAATGACTTCGGTCCTCACCACAGACACGTTTGCAGGATGCGCTCCAGCGGCGGCCGTGCCCCATCACCGGGCCTCCGCCCGGGGGCCGTGCGCTCCCCGCCCGATGCCGGCGCGGGCCTTGCTTCCCATCCACGCCGTAAGGCGAACGACCATCCGAGCGACGCACGGGGAGGATCCGACATGCCGACCAGAACGTCACGCGCCGAGTGGAAGGGCGACCTGAAGGGCGGCCGGGGGACGATGTCCCTCGGGGGCGGCGCCTGGGAGGGCGCCTACTCGTTCCGCTCGCGCTTCGAGGACGGGGAGGGCACGAACCCCGAGGAGCTCCTGGCCGCCGCGCACGCCGGCTGCTTCTCGATGGCGCTCTCGAACATCCTGGCCGGGGCCGGGCATCCGCCGGACTCGGTGCGGACCCGCGCCGACGTCCATCTCGAGGTGGGAGAGGACGGACCGTCCATCCCCCGGGTGGACCTTCACGTCGAGGCGGATGTCCCCGGCATCGACGAGGACGCGTTCCTGGAGCACGCCGAGGCGGCCAGGACGGGCTGCCCGGTCTCCGGGCTCTTCCGCGCCGACATCACGCTGGACGCGAAGCTGACCTCTTCCTGAGCCCGCGGGCTGAGGCGGGCCCGGACGGGCTCGCCTCAGCCCCCTCCCGCGCCGCGCGCGTGCCAGGCGGCCAGGACCTCCTCTTCCCGATCGGGAGCGAGCCCGGACCTCAGATGCGCGCGCCGGTCCGCGGGCTGCTCCCGGAACCACGCCAGCGTGTCGCGCACGGTCTCCGCGAGGGGGCGGAAGGTGAGCCCCGCCCGCAGCGCGCGGCCGATGTCGACGCGCGCGAAGCCCGCCGTGTCCTGGCCGTCGGGCACCCACACGGGCATGTCCGACCACGGCTTCACGTCGTGGGCCGCCAGGAACTCCGCATCGGCCCAGGTGAAGGTCGCGTCCGCGCCCTCGGCCGCCCGGATGCCGATCAGGAGCTCGCTCATGGACCGCGTGTGGCCGGTCGCGTTGAAGGTGTCCATCGTCCCGTTCTCGGCCAGGCGGATCATGAAGTGGGTGAGGTCCCGGGCGTCGATGACCTGCGTGGGGTCGGCCCCGTCCCCGGGCGCGAGGACCTCCCCGCCGCGCGCGACCCGCACCGGCCAGTAGGTGAACCGGTCCGTCGGGTCCCGCGGACCCACGATGAGCCCGGGCCGCACGATCGTGGCCCGGCCCGGAAAGAACTTCAGCGCCTCCCGCTCGCACAGCGCCTTCTGGAGGCCGTACGGGAGCTTCTCCGCGTCCCGGCTCACGCCGGCGGTCTCGTACGTGAACGTGGGGAAGTCCTCGTCCATTCCGGGGTGTGACGTGTCCGCGTAGGCGCTGATGGACGAGACGTAGAGGTACTGGCGGACGGCGTCGCGGAGGAGGCTCGCGCTCAGCCGCACCCATTCGTAGTTGGACGCCGAGTTGTCGATGCAGACGTCCCAGCTCTTCCCCTTCAGGGACTCGAGGTCCCCGTTCCGGTCGCCGCGCAGCTTCTCCACGTCCGGGAACAGGTCCGGGTTGGTCTTCCCCCGGTTGAAGAGGGTGAGGTGGTGGCCGCGCTCGCGCGCGTAGCGGACCTCGTGGGGACCGATGAAGCCGGTCCCGCCCAGGATGAGGATGCGGAGCGGGCGCGGATCCTCCGGCAGGGGGAAGCGGGGCCGGCCCGACTCGAGGCTCCGGCCGGGACTCCCATCGCCCCGCCCGACGGCCGCGCCCAGGGCCCCGACGCCGGGAAGCGCGCCCAGCCCCAGGGCCCCGGCCGCGAGGCCCGAGCGCCTCAGGAAGTCGCGACGGGTGGGGACCTGCGGACTCCGGTCGTGGGTGCTCTCGTGATCGCTCATCCCGCACGTTGCGGCCACGGGACGCCGCCGGCAACCGCGGTGCGCCCGGGCGTCAGTCCTCCGGCGCCACCTCGATCCGGTCCCGGAGCCCGGCCGGGAGATCGGCCGCCCGCCACTCGTCCTCGCCGGCCGTCCGGACGACGTGGACCACCCGCATGCGCCCGCGGGCCAGCGTGACCGGCGCGCCGTCCCGCACGACGTCGAAGCGCACCGCGTACTCGATGGCCTTCGCGGTCTTCTCCCGCACCGCGAGCCGCACGTCCAGCTCGTCGGCGTAGCGCGCGGGACGCAGGTACTCGCAGGAGACGGACACCCGCGGCATGCCTTCGGTCCGGCCCTCCTCGCTCCGGTAGGCGGACCCTCCCAGCGACCGGTAGAAGGCGTGCTCGGCCTCCTCCATGAAGCGGAAGAAGGCGGCGAAGTGGCAGACCCCGGCGGCGTCGGTGTCCGCGAACTCCACCCGTCTCCGGTACGTGAACTCGTGCGCCATGCTCGCCCTCCCTCTCTGGCGTCCCGCAGCGTCCCGCCTCCGGCGCCCGCGACGCCGGCCCGGCCGGCCCTTCCGGGGCCGCCCGCTCCCCCCTGGACTCCGGACGGCCGGCCCGGCGAACTTGGTGGCCGTCGGCCGGCGATCCGTCCACCCCGCTCCCGGAGATCCGCCATGGCGGCCAGGAACGACCCCAGGACGATCTTCGGCTGGGCCATGTACGACTGGGCCAACTCCGCCTACGCCACCACGGTCATGGCGGCGCTCCTCCCCGCCTACTTCACCCGGAGCGTGGTGCCGGGCGGCGGGTGGACCTTCCTGGGCCACACCATGGGGGGCGAGGCGCTGTGGGGCTACCTGGTGGGCGGGGTGACCTTCGTGATCTTCCTCCTCACGCCGGTCCTCGGGGCGATCGCCGACTTCTCCGCCTCCAAGAAGCGCTTCCTCCGAGCCTTCGCCTACGGGGGAGCGCTGTTCGCCATCTGCCTGTTCTTCGTCCGCCCGGGGCACGTGGTCCTGGCCATGGGCCTCTTCCTCGTGACGCAGGCGGGCTTCGTCGGCGGGAACGTCTTCTACGACGGGTTCCTCCCCGACATCACCACGCCCGACACGATCGACCGCGTCTCGGCGAAGGGCTACGGTCTGGGCTACGTGGGGGGCGGCCTCCAGTTCGCCCTGGCCATGGCCCTGGTCACCCTCCACGACCGGGTGGGGATCGGGACCGACCTGGCCATCCGCATCGCCCTGGCCAGCTCGGGCGCCTGGTGGCTGGGCTTCTCGGTCTTCGCGCTCGGAAGGCTGGAGGAGACCGGCCGCGCCCGGCCGCTCCCCCCGGAGCTCGGGTCGCTGCCGCGTCCGGTGGCCTACGCCCGGGTGGGCTTCGGCCGGGTGGCCGCGACCCTCCGCAAGCTCCTCGGCTTCCGGCAGCTCCTCCTCTTCCTCCTCGCCTACCTCGTCTACAACGACGGCATCCAGACCACGATCAACATGGCCTCGGCCTACGCCGTGGGCACGCTCGATCTCACGGTCACGTCGGTCATGGTCACCCTGCTCATCGTGCAGTTCGTGGCCTTCGGGGGCGCCTTCTTCTTCGGGTGGCTGACGGGGAGGATGCGGACGCGGACGGCGGTCCTCGTGTGCCTGGCGGTGTACGGCCTGGTGGCGGTGGCCGCCTTCCGCCTCCCGGCCGGCCGGGCCGTCCCGTTCTTCGCCCTGGGCGCGGCCATCGGCTTCGTGCAGGGGGGCGCGCAGTCGCTGAGCCGCAGCCTGTACGGATCGATGATCCCCGAGGACGCCTCCGCCGAGTTCTACGGCTTCTACTCGGTGCTCTCCAGGTTCTCGGCCATCTGGGGCCCCCTCCTGTTCGCCTTCGTGGCCGACACGACGGGCTCGGGGCGCCACGCCATCCTCTCGCTGGTCGTGTTCTTCATCGTGGGCGGGACGCTCCTGGCCCTGGTGGACATCGAGGAGGCGCGGAAGTCGAAGGCGAGGTGGGCGTTCGCGGGCGAGGGGGCGGGGACGGCCGGCTGAGGCCGGCCCGGGCGGCCGGGCGGAGGCGCGGGCCCCCGCCGCCGGCGCGCCGCGGGGCCGCGGCGGCCGCGGGCCGCGCCTCCGGCTACTCGCCCGCCAGCTTCCCGCGCGGGTCCAGCAGGCGGTAGAGGCCGGGGAGGAGGAGGAGCACGATGGGCCCCGAGAGGACGAACCCGCCGATGACCCCGATGGCCAGGGGCTGCATGAGCTGGGCGCCCCCGCCCACGGCCAGGGCCAGCGGAGCCAGGGCGAAGCCCGTGGCCAGGATGGTCATGCTCACGGGACGGAGCCGGCGGCGCGAGGCGCGGCGCCAGGCCTTGCGGGGATCGAGCCCCTCCCGGAGGCCGCGGCGGGCCTCGTGGATGACGAAGATGACGTTCTCCCCCACGATCCCGATCATCAGGATGGCGCCGACGTAGCTCGAGATGTTCAGGGTCTTGCCGGTCAGGTGGAGGGCCGCGAACACCCCGGCGAGCACGGCCGCCGCGCAGGCCGCCGTGAGGAGCGGGGCCCGCCAGTCCCCGAACTCGAAGGTCACGATGATTCCGACCAGGACGAGGCCGGCGACGAGGATGTACAGGAGGTCGCGGAAGGACCGCTGCTGCTCGCGGTAGAGCCCCCCGTACTCGATTCGGTGGCCGGGGGCCAGCCCGACGTCCCGCCCGATGCGGTCCCGCACGTCCGACATGATGCTCCCCAGGTCGCGGCCCGACTGCCGGGCCGTCACGCCCACGTAGGTGGCCAGGTTCTCGCGGTCGATCTCGGCCTCGGGCTCCCCGGTTCCGGTCGTCGCCAGACGGCCGAGCGGGACGAGCGCGTCCGGCGGGGTCCGGGCGCGCACCTTCAGGCCCTCCAGGCCCCGCGTCGTGTCCGTGAACACCCGCAGGTCGTACATGCGGTCCCCCACCCGCACCTGTCCCGCCACCGTGCCGATCACGGCCGGCTCGACGGCCGCGTGGATATCCCGGGTCGTGAGGCCGTAGCGGGCGACCTCGGAGGGATGGACGCGGAGGTCGAGGCTCGGGCCCGAGATCACGATGCCGTCGAACACGTCCTCCACGCCGGGGATGTCCGAGATCACGTCGGCCACGCGCCGCGCCTCGCGGCGGAGGACGTCCGGCTCCTCGCCGAAGATCTTGATGTCGATCGGCTGGGGCTCCCCGCCGGTCAGGTCCCCGATGTCATCCTCTATGAGCTGCCCGAAATCGGTCTCGACGGCGGGCTCCACTCGGGCGATGCGCTCCCGGAGGTCGTCGATGACCTCGTCGATCGGTCGCCTCTCCCCGCGAGGCTTCAGGTCGATGACGTAGTCTCCGGTGTTGGGCTCGGTGACGAAGAAGCCGAGCTCGGTGCCGGTCCGCCGGGAGTAGGTCCGCACGTCCGGGAGCGAGGTGATCACCCGCTCGACGTGGTTCAGCATCTCGTCCGTCTCGCTCAGGGAGGTGCCGGCCGGCGTCCGGTAGTCGAGGATGATCGATCCCTCGTCCATCGACGGGAGGAAGTCCGTCCCGATCCCCCGGTACAGGAGCCAGCCGGCCGCGAGCAGGACGAGCAGGGCGCCCACCGCGAGCCATCCGTGGTCCAGGAAGAGTCCCACGCCCGCGTCGTACAGGCGGGAGGCCCGCCCTGCGAGCCGCTCCCACGCATTCCCGAGGGAACCTCCGCCGCCCGTCGTCCGGGCCCCGCCCGCGGCCTCCCCGCCCGCGGCTCCGTCGCGGTCCCGTCCGCGCCGCCGCCGGCCTTCCCCGGAGCGCGCGAAGCGCGACGCGACCACCGGCACGGCGAGGAACGCGACGAAGAACGAGACCGTGAGGGCGAGCGCCATGGTGAGGGCGAGCGGCCGGAAGAAGGCACCGGTCACTCCGGAGAGGAGGGCGAACGGGACGAGGATGACGGTGGTCGAGAGGCTCGAGCCGACGAGGGCGGGGAGGAGGTCCATCGTGGCGGCCTCCGCCGGGACCCCCGGCCACCCCTCCTCGCGCCACGTCTCGATGTGCTCGATGACGACGATGGCGTCATCGGCCACGAGGCCGATGGCCGCGGCGACGCCGGAGAGGGTCATGAGGTTGGTCGTGTCGCCGCTCGCCCCGACCAGGAGCCCCACGATCGCCACGGTGACCGGGATGGCCATGGCGGCGATCACCGTCGTGCTCAGCCGCCGGAGGAAGACGGCCAGCACCAGGGCCGCCAGCAGGAACCCGATGAGGATGGCTTCGAGCGTGCCCGAGACCGACGCGGAGACGAAGCGGGCCTGGTCGTAGAAGGGGGCCCAGTGGACGCCGGAGGGGATGAGGTCGGGCCGATCCTTCAGCAGCTTCCGGATCCCCCCGGCGATGGCGACGGTGTTGGCCGTGGGCTGGCGGATCACGTTCACGAGGACGGCGGGCCGGTTGTCGGCGGTGGTCCGGACGTAGGAGACCTCGTCGGCCACGCTCACCGTCCCGAGGTCCGCCAGGGTGGGCGGGGGCCCCGAGTCGACGGGCACGGCCAGCTCCGAGAGGGCCCGGAGGTCGTGGACCCGTCCGTCGACCAGCGACAGGTAGAGCTCGTGGTTCCTCTGGATGAGGCCGGCCGAGAGGACGTCCTGCTGGTCCCGGAGCGCCTGCACCACCCGGGCGGCCGTGAGCCCCCTCGCCGAGAGCCTGTCTGGATCGAGGTGCACCTCGAACTCCCGGTCCCGTCCTCCCTGGACCTGGATCTGGGAGACGCCGTCGATCCGGATGAGCTCGGGCTCGAGCGTGAACCGGGCCAGGCGGCGGAGCTCGGCCGGCGTGCGCGTGTCCGAGGTGAGCGCGTAGCCCAGGATCGGGAACATCGACGTGTTCATGCGCTCGACGTCGATGTTCGTCTCCGCCGGGAGCTCCGTGCGGATGCGCTGGGTCTCCGCCTGCGTCCGCTGGAGCGCCGTGGTCATGTCCGTTCCCCAGGCGAACTGGACGGACATCTCGACCGAGCCCCGTGACGTGATCGAGCGCACCGACCGGACGCCCGGGACGCGGTGCACGGCCTCCTCCAGCGGCCGGGTCACCGTCGGGATCATGCGGGCCGGCGGCTGCTCTCCCGCATCGGCGATCACCTTGACGATCGGGAAGGTGACCGGGGGGAAGATGGCCGAGGGCAGGCGCGCGGCCGTGTAGATGCCGGCGGCCACCAGGACGGCGATGAGGGCGAGGAGGCCGGCGGGACGGCGGCGGAGCTTCCCGATCACGGGCGGAGCCCGCCGGTCACGACCGCGGCTCCCCGGTCACCGGCCGGCCGCTCCCGTGAGCTTCCCCGGCGCCGTCCCGCGGAGGGATCCCCTCACGATGCGGCCCGCACCCGGGCCCCCTCGGGGAGTCCGACCTGCCCCGAGACGATGACGACCCGGCCGGGGGAGAGGACGGGCGAGACGATCTGGACCCAGCCGCCCTCCCGGACCCCGGTCCGGACGTCCACCCAGTGGGCCCGGCCCTCCTCGTCCACGAGCGCCACGCGCCGGGTGCCCGTGATGTCGTTCGTGAGCACGGCGTCCTCGGGGACGGAGGCTGCCCCGCGGCGGACGCCGACCACGACCCGGGCCGTCCCGAACAGTCCCGGCGCGAGGCCCGCGCCGGCGGCCAGGTCGATCCGGACGGGCGCCGAGAAGGCCCGGCTGGACGCCGGCGGCAGGAGCCCGTGGACGCGGCCGTCGACGGCTCCACCGCGGGCCGGGAGCTCGACCCGGACCCGCTGGCCCGGGCGGACCCGGGCCAGGTCCGTCTGGCCCACGCTGGCCACGAACACGACCGATCCGCGCCGGACGAGCGTCACGAGCGGGTCGCCCTCGCTCACGAAGTCTCCCTCGTCGGCCTCGTGGGAGACGACGAGTCCGGGCGCCGGGGCCACGAGCGGCCGGCGCACGAGGCCGGCCCGGGCGAGCTCGAGCGCCCGGCGGGCGTCGTCGCTGTCGGAGGCGGTGGCGGCGGACGCGAGCATGGAGCGGGCACCCTCGAGCGCGGCCTCGCCGTTCTGCGAGACGACAGCCCCGAGCGTGTCGCCGGCCGCCACGCTCTGGCCGTCGGAGACCGCCAGGCGGACCAGGCGCCCCGTGAACGGGGCCCGCACCCGGGCCCGGCGGAGCGCCCGGGTCTCGCCCGGGGCCTCGATCAGCTCCTCGAGGTCCCGGGCCGCGACCGTGTCGACCCGGACGGGGGTCGCCCCCGAGCCCCCGGCTCCCAGCGTGTCCGCGGGGGCGGAGTCGGCCCGGGCGAACGCGGTGGATCCCGCCGGGGCGGGGCGCGCGGCGGCGGACCCGGAACCGCCGGCCCCGCCGCAGGCCGCGACCGATCCGAGGGCGGCGGCCGCCACCAGGGCCCACCCGGCCCGGCGGCCGGCCCTCCGCGGCCGGGAGGCGCGCCGCGCCTCCGCGAGGCCCGCGCCGCTCACTTCGTCCCCCACCGGATCCTCCGGGCGTCGGCCAGGCGGTAGTCCAGGACCGCGTCGGCCACGCCCTCCACCGCCGAGATCCAGCTCCGGTAGGCGTCCAGGACATCGAGCGCCGTCCCCGACCCGCCCCGGTACAGGCTCTCGGCCTGCACGAAGGCGTCCCGGGCGGACGAGGCCGCCTCGCGGCGCGTGGCGATCTCCCGCCACCGGGCCCGGAGGAGCGCGTCCGCCCGGTCGTACTCCAGCCGGACGCTCCGGCGGGTGACCTCGGCGACGGCCCGCGACTCGGCCAGGGCGTCCCGGGCCTCGGCGACCTGGCCGCGGTACACGCCGTCCCAGAGCGGGAAGAAGAGGCTGAGAGTGGCCTCGACGCCCCATCCTCGTCCGTCGTTCATGAGGGCCGGGGCCGGATCCACGAGCGCGGCCTGCCCGCCGGCCGCCACGGCGAGGTCCAGGTGGGGCAGGCGGCCCGAGCGCGCCCCCGACAGCTCGGCCTCGGCCGCGTCCACCGAGGAGAGCGCGCTCCGCACGTCGGGGGTGAGGGTCCAGGGCGTCTCTCCGGTCGGGGCCCGCGGGGGAGGCTCGATCGGCTCCGGTAGGGGCGCCGCCGCCAGGGGTGCATCGGGCGTCCGGCCCATCAGGTCGTTCAGCTCCATGCGAATCTCCGTGCGCGCGTGCTCGGCGGCGTCGAGGTCGGCCCGCGCTCCGGCCAGCTCCGAGCGGGTGCGGGTGACGTCTGCGCCCACCCCCTGCCCCGATGCCCGCCGGGCGTCGACCTCCGACAGGTAGCGCTCGAGCCGGGCCACGCCCCGGCGCCGGAGCTCGACCTCGCGATCGCGGCGGAGGAGCTCGGCGAAGTCGGCGCGGACGGCCAGCTCCACGTCCTTGACCGTTCCCCGGTAGTCGGAGCGGGCGGCCTGGGAGCGAGCTCGCTCCGCCCGGACCGACGCGCGCAGCGCGCCCCCGTCGTACAGGGGCGCCCGCGCCACCAGGCGGGCACGGGCGTCGCTGCTCTCGTACGTCCGGGGCGTGCCCGGGTGGAGGTCGCCCTCCACCGAGAGCGAAGGCCACAGGGCTCCCTTCGCCCGCCGCAGCCGGTCCAGCGCCTGCTGCAGCGCCAGGCGCGAGACCGGGAGGCGGATGTTCGCCGCCCGGGCCTCGTCCAGGGCCTCCCGGAGGGTGAGCGTATCGGCGGGGGCGAGGCCGGGCGCCCGTGCGTGCGCCGGAGCGGCGGCGCGGCCCGTCGCGTCCCGTGCGGGCGGGGCGGGAGTCCGGGTCCGCCCCGGCCCGGCGGCCACGAGGGCCGCCACGGCCATCGCCGCACCGCGCGCCGCGATCACGTCCCGGAGGGGCGCGTCCGGGGCCGGCGTCGGGCGGCGAGCGGAGCCGTCCGACCCACCGGCGGTGCCGGGACCGGGATGGCCGCGGGCCGGGCGCTCGCCGCCCTGCCCCACTCCGCGATGTCGTCATCGCGGTCGTGGATCGGCGTGAAGGACGGGAGCGCGCCGAGCGTCAGCACCAGCACGGCCGCGGCGAGCGCCGAGCGGGCTCGGGCCGGGACGGGCCTCCCCTCTCCGGGCCCCGGCTCGAGGATCCGGGTCACCCGTGCCAGGAGCCCCGCGCGCCGCTCGCCGGCCGCCGCCAGGCCCGCCGTCGCGGGTCGGGGTCGACCCGACAGGGCGCGCGCGACCGCCTCGAGCCCCTTCGCCACGGCCAGGGGCTCCCCCGTGCGCTCGACGGCCCACGCGTCCGCCCGGATCTCGGCCAGCTCCTCCAGCCTCCGGCGGGCCGTCGCGCACAGGGGCTGGAACCAGCACAGCGCGCGGATCACGCCCCCGGCCAGCGACCACAGCGGATCGCCCCGGACCAGGTGCGCGACCTCGTGGGCCAACACGCCCCTGAGGGGAGCCCCCTCCATCCGCTCGACCAGGTCGGGAGGCACGACGACCTCGCGCAGGCCGAGCGCGAGGGGCGTCCCGATCCCGGCCAGGACGCTGGTGCGGACGCGCGGGGGGGCGCCCACGGCCTCGAGACTCTCCCGGAGGAGCCGTCCCCGCCGGCCGCTGGCCGGCCGTCGTCCCGCGAGGGCCGACAGGAGGCGCCGGTTCCGGCGGACGAGCCGGAGGAGATGGGCGGCCGCGCCGACCGCCCACGCCAGGGCGAGCCACAGCCACCAGTGGGCCACGAGGAGACCCATGATGGCGCCGGGGAGGCCGGTGACCGGCCCGGCGGCGGCGGCGCTCGCGCCCGCCCCCGACGCCGGGTGGAGCAGCGTCACGTCCCATGCGTCGACGAGTGGATCGACGTCCGCCACCGCGTGTGCGGTGGCCGTGAGGACGGGGACGAGCACGGCCAGCCTCCAGAGGATCTCCTCCCAGGCCGGCCGGACGTCCCTGAAGCGGAGGAGGAGCCAGGCCCCTCCCAGCAGCAGCGTGCTGTGGAGGAGGAAGGTGAGGATCCAGCTCGCCACGGCCGCCGAGGCCGGGTCCAGGGCCCGGACGAGCGCGCCCCCCATCAGCCGTCCGACTCCTCGTCCGTCATCCCGGCCTCCTTCTCCTCGATCAGCCGCCGGACCCGGTCGAGCTCGGCGGGCTCCAGCTCGCCCACGTCCAGCAGCCGGCTCACCAGAGCGGACACATCCCCGTCGAACAGGTTCTCGGCCAGGGCGTCCACGCGCGAGCGCAGCACCTGCTCCTCGGAGAGCGCCGCCCGGTAGACGTACTCTCGGCCCTCCTCGCGGTGCTCCACGACCCCCCTGTCCTCCAGGCGGGAGAGCAGCGTGGCCACCGTGGTCCGGGCCAGGTCACGGCGCCCGGCCAGCCGGTCCCGCACGTCGTTCACCGTGGCCTCCCCCTCGGCCCACAGGACGCCGAGGATGGCGAGCTGGAGATCGGTGAGCTCGGGCGGGCCGACATCCTTCCGTGTCTCGCTCATCTCTGCTCCCGACTTCCGAGGGCGCTTCCTCCGGGGCTCTCCGTCCGCGATCCGGCAATGAAGTCTACATCTGTAGTCGATCGTGCTCAAGACCTCCCGCCGGGATGCGGGGGGCGAAGCTCACGCGGACGCCTCGGCCGCCGCGCTCCCGGATGCCGCGGCGCCGGCCGCGGACCCTCCCTGCCGCTCCCGCACCATGCGCGAGTACAGCGTGAGCTCGGGGTCGAAGATGAACCGGAGGAGGAGCTTCGCCCACGAGGCGTGCGACGTGAGGTCGCGGTAGTACTCGGGCGCGCTCTCCTTGAGACGCGGCAGGCGATTCCACGGGACCGACGGGAAATCGTGATGCTCGTTGTGGAAGCCCACGTTGAACGCCACGGCGTTCATGGGCCCGTAGTAGCTGAAGGTCTCCTGGCCGTCGTCCTCGACCAGCCAGTGGCGCTGGATCCAGCGCGCGCCCACCGGGTGGAGCCCCACCGAGAAGAAGACCGAGGCCAGGAGGAAGAAGAAGGCGCCGGGCCCCAGGACGAGCCAGATGGCGACGTCGACCGCGAAGACGACGAGCATGTTCGCGATCTGCCACCGGTCGAACAGGCTCACCTCCGCGATCCGGAACGCACGCAACATCTGGAAGATCGGGAAGAGGAGGAGCCACAGCGCCTTCCGCACGGGCGAGCTCCCGACCAGCCTGGCCTCCCACTCGCTCGGGATGTCGGCATCCAGCTCGTAGACGCCCTGGTAGGAGTGGTGCTTGAGGTGGTAGCGCTTGAACGAGACCGAGGTGGGGAGGACGCTCGGGAGGTTGGCGGTGATCCCGGCCAGGGTGTTCGCCACCCGTTTCCGGAAGATCAGGTTGTGCGCGCACTCGTGGATGAGGACGAAGAGCGCGTGGTCGGCCACCGCGCCCACCGTGTAGGCCACGACCAGGATGAGCCACCACGGTCCGGCGCGCAGCCACCAGGCCAGGGCGAACTGGAGCGCCACCAGGAAGAGGACGAGCGCGAAGGACCAGGGGTTCTTGCCGATCTCCTCCCTCACCTCCGGGTGCCGCCGGAGGATGGCCTGCGTTCGCGCCTTGTGGGGCTGTGGGTCGCTCGAGCGCGAGAACGCGGCCGCTCGGTCGCTGGTCGACATCCGGCTCTCCGTACAGGGGACCTGCGTCCGTCGGCCGGCCGGGGCATCCGGCGGCCGGGAGGGACACGGGGGCACAACGCTACACGTGTAGACAGGCCCCGGGCAACCACCGTTGCCTCGACGTCCCGGCCCTGCCGGTCCGATTCGCCGCCGGGTCGGGCCGGCCGCGAGCCGGCGGCCGCGCCCTTGTCGCCTGCTTGATCCGTACCCACCTTGGATGGGATGGTGGCGCCGGGTCGGGCCTCTCTCCTCCAGCCGCGGACGTCGGGCGACGTGGCAGGTTCCCTGTCTTTCCTCAACCGGCTCGCCTCCGAGCTCAGGCGGAGGCACGTCCCTCACGTGGCCACCGTCTACCTGGTCGCCATGTGGGCCGTCATCCAGGTGGCCGTCAGCACCTTTCCGGCCCTCCTCCTCCCGCACTGGTCGGTCACCCTGGTCATCTGCCTGGCGATCGCGGGCTTCCCCCTGGTCCTCGTCGGCGCCTGGGCCTTCGAGCTGACGCCCGAGGGCGTCCGTCGGACCGGGGAGACCGGAGAGGACGGCCACGGGGAGAGCGCCCCGGCCCTGTCCCGGACCGCGCACGCCGTCCTGACCGTGTCCGGAACCGTCCTGGTGGGCCTCGTGGTGTGGGCGGCGTGGGCGATGTGGGTCCGGGGGACGGCCACCTCCGAGGCGGCCGCGGCCGACGCCCCTCCGCATCTCGACCCGAGCCGGATCGCCGTCCTGTACCTGGACGACTACAGCAAGAACCACGAGCTGGGCTACCTGGCCGACGGGCTCACCGAGACGCTCATCCACGAACTCAGCGACGTGAGCGGCCTGTCCGTGGTCTCGCGGAATGGCGTCAGGCCCTACCGCGACCGCGACGTGCCGCCCGACAGCATCGGGAAGGCCCTGGGCGCAGGCACAATCGTCGAGGGAAGCGTGCAGCGATCCGCGGATCGCCTGCGCGTGACCGTGCAGCTCGTCGACGCCGCCTCGGGCACGCCCCTGGAGAGCAAGCAGATCGAGAAGCGGCCCGGTGAGCTCTTCGCGCTCCAGGACGACGTGGCCGCCGAGGTGGCGCGGTTCCTCCGCCGGCGGCTCGGCAAGGAGATCGAGCTCCGCCGGGCTCGGGAGGGCGCTACGGACTGGCAGGCGTGGAAGCTCTACCGCGTGGCGATGCGCATGCGGGACGACGCCGATTCGCTCAGTTGGGCCCGCGACTCGGCCGGAGCGGCGGACCGGTATGCACGGGTCGACTCGCTCCTGGACGAGGCCACGCGGCGGGACCCGGCCTGGACCCGGCCGGTCATCGAGCGGGGATGGACGGACCTCTCGTGGGCCAGGCTGGGCACCAACGACGTGACCAAGACGGACTCCTCACTGCTACGCCGGGGAATCGAAGCCGCGAATCGGGTCCTGTCCAAGGCGCCTGGCGACCCGGCGGCCCTCGAGCTGAGGGGCAACCTGGAATGGTTCCTGAGCCAGCTTCCCGGCACGCCCCGGACCGCCGGGACGCTGCCGGCCGCGAAGAGGGACCTGCAGTCGGCCACGGTCCTGGACCCGGGACGGGCGCGCGCCTGGGCCAAGCTCGCCTACATCTTCGAGGAGGAGGGGAAGCTGGAGGAAGCCCGCCTGGCGGCCCGGCGCCTGGCGGAAGCGGATCCCTACCTCATCAGCGACAGGGACCACGCGTACGTGCTCATCACGCTCGAGCAACAGCTGCACAATCTCGACGACGCCGAGCGGGCGGCGAAGCGGGCCGAGGAGCTGTACCCGACGCAACTGGCGTACCCGGTGCTGAGGCTTCAAATCCTGGCATCCAGGCCGCCGGGCAAGAGCGACCCCAAACAGGCCTGGGCGCTCCTGCGTCGATGCGAGGAGCTCCAGAAGGCGTCGTTTCCGCCAGGGCGGTTCTACGTGTCCGCCGTCCTGGCCCGGGCCGGCTTGCGGGACAGCGCCCGGGCGGTTGAGCGCAGGACCCGGGAAGCGGGACCGACGGACGCATTCAGTCTCTACGCCGACGCCTACGCCTCGCTCCAGCTCGGCGACCGGGACCGGGCGATCGCGCTCCTGGAGCGATTCGCCCGGCAGTTTCCCCAGCAGCGAGCCTCCCTCGCCCGGGACTGGTTCTTCACCGACCTCCGGGGCGATCCGCGCTTCGAAGCGCTCGTGGACACCGCAGGCCGAGATCTTCCCTGAGGAGGTCGCCGGACCCCGGGTCCAGTCCCTCCCGGACCGGCCGGGGAGCCTCAGTGGGGTATGATCGGGCTCCAGGGATCCACGGTCTGCGTCGACCCGTCCTGCAGGATGACCGTGACGCTGTACTTGTAGCCCTTGCATGCGGCGTCCTGACGGACCGGGCTCCCCACGACGCGGTTGGGCGGGATGACGAACGTATCCGAGTCTAGCGGCCCGTCCTCGTAATTCACCTGCGCGACGGTGATTCGCGGGCTTCCCAGCTGCCATCCTACGAAGCCGACCGCGACGGGCTGCACGACCGAATCGGGCTCGACGCTGAGCTGGCCGTCCTTCATGGAGATCGTGGCGATCGGAGCCGTCTGGATCGGCCAATTGGGATGCGTGGAGTCGCTGCACGTCGGGTGCGAGCCGAGGCGGGGGAGCTCACCGTTCCGCGAGGCGATCGGCGCCAGGCCGGGACTGCCGACGTCGGTGGCGGTGAGCCGGGAGCCTCCCTCGAGCCCGCCGATCCCGGCCCGGACCACCGTGCCGTTGCCGGTCTTCGGGGAGCCGCCGCACGCCACGGCGGCCAGGGCCAGCAGAACCGACGGTGCCAGATACGCCATCCGTGCATGCCTCATGTTGCCTCCCGCGCAGCAGGGTAGGCGGGCATCGGCCGGGCGGACCCCGTCCGCAGCCGAATCTGAAGCCCGTGCCTTTCCCGGAGTCTCAGCGTAACCGAAGCCCCCGGGATTGTGAAGGCCGGCCGGGCCGGTCTCGACGGTCGGCCCTTTGCGTGGGGGAGCCCGCGAATTAGATTTTTTCGGTCGTACCTTCACATTCCCACCGGGAGCCGCCTTCGTTTGAAGGATCGCCGCCAGCTCTTCGTCCTCAAGCCGGCCGACATGCCCCGCCGGCATCCTCCCGGCCGGGCCCTGGCGATCAGCGTCCTGGCTCTCCTGGGGGCGGGGGTGGCGGGCTTCGTGCGCGTAGAGCAGACGGCGCAGACGCTCGGCCTGGTATGGGTGCTGGCCCTGGTGCCACCCTTCCTCCTCTCCTACTACCGGGGGTGGTCGGGCGCCGTGCTCGCGCTCATCGGGGGCATGGTCGTGCTCACGCTCGTCGAGCTGGTCGGAGGCTCCGTGCTGCAGGGCCGGATCGACTGGTGGGTGTACGGCTCGGCGGCGGTGAGCCTCATCGTGGTCAGCATGGGCGCCGGCGTCACGACCGAGTTCCTCCACCGGGCGGGCGGCGACCCGCACCTGGCGGACCGCCAGTGGCAGACGGGCCGCGAGCTCAAGCGGGCGCTCGAGTCGGGCGATTTCCTGCTGCACTACGACCCCATCGTGGACCTGGCGACGGGCAACATACGGGGCGTGGAGACGCTGGTGCGCTGGAAGCACCCGAGCGGCGGGCTCCTCCCGCCCGACCTCTTCCTCCCCACCGCCGAGGCCACCGGGCTCATCATCCCGCTCGGTCACTGGATCCTCGACGAAGCGTGCCGGTCCTACGGCCGCTGGCGCGAGGCCGTGCCCGAGGCCGAGGGCTTCTTCGTGGCGGTCAACCTCTCGACGATCCAGTGCCGGGACGACGACGACCTTCCGCTCGTGATCCGACGGGTGCTGGGCGAGCACGACGTCCCGCGGGAGGCTTTCCAGTTCGAGGTCCGCGAGGCGGGCCTCCTGCAGGTGGGAGACCGCATCCAGGAGATCAAGGAGACCGGCGTCCAGGTCGTCATCGACGACTACGGCACCGAGAACTCCTCCCTCAGCTACCTGACGTGGCTGGACGTGGACGGGCTCAAGATCGACCGGGGCTTCGTGGGCGACCTGCCCGACGATCCGCGCAGCGCCGCCATCGTCCACTCCACGATCGACCTGGCCACCGAGCTCGGGCTGTGGGTGACGGCCGAGGGCATCGAGAGCCGCACCCAGCAGGAGTGGCTCCTCGCGGCCGGCTGCCGCTTCGGACAGGGCTTCCTGTTCGGGCAGGCGCTCCCTCTGGAGGACGCGCTGCGCGAGACGCGCGCGAGCCGCGAGCGGGCGGAGTCCCACGATCTTGCGGGGAGGTCCTTCCAGGCCCGAGGTTGATCGCGTCCCACGTGGCCGGGAGGGGCCCGGCGCGTCCCCCATCCAGCGCGACCGCGGGAGAGCCGATGGCCCGGGACACACCGCAGCCGGCCACCGTCATCCGGGAGAGAACCGCCGCGCGCGTCCGCCACATCCGGGAGCAGGACATGGATGCCATGGTGGACGATTTCTACGCGGACGACGCGTTGTTCATGCCTCCCAACCATCTCGAGGTCCGGGGCAGGGAGGACCTGCTCGAGTACTGGCGGGCGCGTCCGGACGAGGGCCTTCTCGAGCTCGAGCTGGAGCCGACCCACGTGGAGAGCTCCGGAGACCTGGCCTACGAGGTCGGCCGCTACACGAGCATCCTCCGCCCCCGGCACGGCGCCCTCCTCCAGGACTACGGCAAGTACCTGGTCGTCTACCGACGTCAGGAGGACGGTGACTGGAAGGCGGTCGCCGACACCTTCAACAGCGACCGGGACTGAGCCGACCCTCCCGTCCGCCCCGGCGGGCGTCGTTGCGATGTGCGAGGGATGGAGGCCACGTGCCACACTCTCCCGCACGCCCCGCGCTCCCGAGAGAGATGCCGTTCGTCCGAGAAGCCCCGGGATGACCGGATTCCGGGGGTTCCCGCCCCCCCCGCGGGCCTGGTACGCACCTTGAGATGGAGGGGTGGAGCCCGTCCGCCCGGACACGGCGGGGCGCGGCGTGCCGAGCGCCCCGGAACCGGTGCCGGAGCGCAGAGTCGAGAACCCTGGCCCGGGTAGCACAGTGAGCGTGACCGAGATGAAGAGAGTCGCCCGCGAGGAGGCCGAAGCGGGCCGGCTGGGGGTCGCCCTCGACCTCTACCGAAAGGCCATCGAGGCCACGGAGCACCACGGGCGCCCGCCCGATCCCCTGCTCCACGTCCGCATGGGCGACATCCACCACCGGTTGGGACACGAGCGCATGGCCGTCGCCGCCTACGGGCGCGCCGCGGACGGCTACCGGTCGGACGAGCGCGCCGCCAACGCGGTCGCCGTGTGGAAGCGCGTCCTTCGCATGTTCCCCGAGCACGTGTGGGTCCACCGGGAGCTGGCCGATCTCCACCTGGAGCAAGACCTGGTGGCCGAGGCTCGCCGGCACGCCCTGGCCTACGTCGAGGCGGCCGACGAACGGGGCGAGCCGGGCCTGGCCGTGGAGGTGCTCGAGGCGTTCCTCGAGCTCGAGGACGACGACGAGGTGGCCGCGGTCCTCCGCGCCTATCGCGCCCTCCAGCGGGAGAAGATGCTGGTGCGCGACGAGGCGGAGGTCGACGGGGCCACGGCGCCTTCCGCGGAGATCGCGCCCCCCGCGCCGGAGCCCTCGCGTCCGCGGCCCGGCCGCCGCGCCCGGCTTCGCCTCCCCCTCCGCCCCGAGCCGGCCACCCTCCGGGCCGCGGGCTGATCCGCCCGTCCCCGGCTTGCCTCCGGGGACGCGAGACGCCATCCTCCCCGTCACAGGACGGCGATGGAGTTCGCCGGGACCGCCGCGCGCCGAGGCGCGGCTGATGACTCCTCCCCGCCGGGCGTAGGCCCGGCCGGGAGGATTTCCACGTTTCGGAACGGAGCTCCGTCGTGTCGATGCTCTACCTGTACATCGCCGCCGGAGGGGCGCTGGGCGCCCTCGCCCGCTACGGGCTGGCCGGATGGGTCCACGGCTGGGCCGGCGGAGGCTATCCGTGGGGGACCTTCGCCGTCAACGTGACCGGGGCGTTCCTCCTGGGCTTCATGGCGCGCCTCCTCCAGGGCCTGGCGTCCGGCCCGTCCGTCCGGGGCTTCATCGTCATCGGGTTCCTGGGCGCGTTCACGACCTTCAGCACCTTCAGCTACGAGACGGTGGCGCTCCTCAGGGACGGCGAGTGGGTTCCGGGAGCCCTGTACGCGGCCGGGAGCGTGGCCGTGGCCCTGGTCGGCACCATCCTGGGCCTGGGCGTGGCCGCCGCCGTCCTCCGGCAGGGAGGCTGAGCATGGAGCGCGGGTTCGAGGGCGAGCGCACCCTGATGCGCATCTTCATCGGCGAGTCGGACCGCCACGAGGGCAGGCCGCTGTACGAGGCCCTGGTCGAGCTCTTGAGGAAGCGCGGTTTCGCGGGAGCGACGGTGCTCCGGGGCATCGCCGGCTTCGGGGCCCACGCCCGGCTCCACACCGAGAAGATCCTGCGCCTCTCCCTCGACCTGCCGATCGTGGTCGAGGTCGTGGAGACGGAGGAGAAGATCTCCGAAGTGCTCCCCGAGCTGGACGGGATGATCGAGGGCGGGCTCATCACGCTCGAGAGGGCGAGGGTGATCATGTACAGGCCGCACGAGGAGCGGACGGGCGGGAAGGAGTGAGGACGGCCCGGCGAGATTGACGGCGGGTTGAGGGCGGGGCCGACCGTCGGGGCGATCCCGGCCGGACTGCCGCCCCGGCGGCGTCCGGCGCAGGCCCCGACGACACGGCCCGGAGGCCCGCATGACCGCCCGGCTCGCTCGACCTTCCCGATCCCCGCGGGAGCCCGCCGGGGCTCGTCCCGGCGGCTTCGCGCTCGTCGCCGTCCTCCTCGTGCTCCTCGGCCTCTCGGCCGTCGCGGCCGGAGGCCTCTTCCTGGCGGGCACGGAGGCTTCCGCGTCGCGCTCTCACGCCGGGAGCGTCCGAGCGCTCCTCGCGGCCGAGGCCCGCATGGCCACGTTCCTGGATCGCCAGCGCGGCCTCCCGCCTTCGGCGGAGATCGTCCGCGAGGAGACGCCGCGGCCACGGATCTCGACGCGGCTCGAGGCCCACCGGCTCCTGGTGCTCGGGCCGGACCGGGAGCTCTGGACCGTCTCGGTCCGGGGCGAGCACCGCTCGGGCCACGAGGTCGCGCGGCGCACGGTCACCCGCCTCGTCCGCTTCCAGCCCGTTCCGGCGCGGCCCGTGGCGGCCGTGGCGGCCGCGGGGGGGCTCGAGATAGCGGGAGGCGACGCGAGCCTCGACGGCCGCGACCCGGGGAGCTCCGACCCCGCGTGCGCCGGCTCGGGACCGCAGGACGTGGCCGGGGCCGCCACGCCGCCCGGCGGCTACCGGCAGGCGGTCGCCGGCCCCCTGCTGGCGGCGGGCCGTCCCGACACCCTCGGGATCGAGCCGGCCGCCCTCCTGGCCGCCGCGGGCCTCGACTGGCCGGACCTCCTGGCGCACCCCGAGGCCTTCGACGTTCGGCTCCCGGGCGGCATGTGGCCGGCCGACGACGGCGGGTGGCGGGCCATCCTGGCCGACGTCGAGGCGCTCGCCCTCGACGGAGCGCGCTCCGGTCGCGGGCTCGTGGTCGTGCGGGGCGACCTCGCCCTTCGGGACGGCTTCCACTGGGATGGGACCCTGCTGGTGGGAGGGCGGCTCGTGACCGACGGCGCCGTGTCGGTCTCCGGCACCGTGATGGCCGGCCTGGCCGATGGAGGGAGCGCCGGCCCCTCCCGCATCGGGGCGGGGCCGGCGGTGTTCCGCTACGATGCGTGCGCCGCGGCCCGGGCCGGACGGGCGCTGGCTGTCCCGGTCGCCGTGCCCGGCACGTGGACGGAGGCCTTCACCCGCCCGGCGCCGTGAAGGCCCGTCCCGTCGGCGCCGTCAGCCGCCCTGGCCGGAGGGGCTCCCCTTCTGGAAGGTGAGGATGAGCGGCGCGACCTTGACGCCCGAGCGTGCCGCCCCGTCGGCCGGGATGGCCTCCATGAACAGCAGGGGCGATCCGCCCGACAGATCGCCGAGGACCCCGCGGATGGTCTCCGACATCGGCTTGTCGGAAGGCACCGTCACCTCGCCCAGGAGGAACGTCCCCTTGAGTGTCCAGCCGTCGGGGAGCATCGAATCGTCACCGAAGAACCGGTCCGGCTGGACCTTGCTCCCTCCGGGGATCACCTCGAAGGAGTCCGAGGTGTGCTCCACGGCCACGTCGCCGTCCTTCACCAGGGCGCTGTAGAACACCAGCTGGGCCTTGTCGCCCTTCTTCACGGTCGCCGCGGTCGCGTCGTACTCCGTCGCGATGCCCGAGCGGAGATCGTCCCACGTCAGGGAGCCGGGAATGCTGTCCAGCTTCCCCGCGAACTCCTTTCTCATGAGGACGCGGAGCACGTCGTGGTCCGGCCCGGTCGGCCCGGCGGCGGCGCTGTCCTGGGCCGCCACGAGCCCCGGTCCGAGGAGGAGCGATACGGCCGCCGCGACGATCGCCAGGCTCCCGGCCCGCGTCCACGTCCCGCCGGCGGCGGTCCGGCGTCCCGGCCGAGCGGAGCGGCTGTTCCCTTCCCTGGACGTGTCGGCACTCACTGTCGCTTCCTCCCGTTTGCGGTCCGCATCCCGGCCGGCGCCCCGCCGGCCGTCGTTTCAAGCTTGGTATTCGCCGGTCGCCTTCGAGGTCCCGCCACCGGATCGACGGCCCGGAAGCGCCCGGAGTCACGTCAACCCAGAGCGGCGTGGAGCAGCCAGGCGACGCCGAAGCCCAGATAGTTGCCGATGGCGTATCCCAGGAGCCCCACCACGATGCCCGGGAGCACCAGGGCCGGCCACTCGCGCGAGACCGCCACGGCCAGCGCGCTGGTCGGGCCGCCGACCGCGGCCTGGGAGGCGACGGCGAGGCTCCCCACGTCGATCCGGAACAGGCGCCCGAGCCCGAACACGATCACGCCGTGGACGCCCACGACCAGGAGCGTGAACAGGAACACGGCCACGCCCACCGCCAGGATCTGGCCGATCTGCGAGTAGATGCCGATGACGGCGAAGAACAGGTGGAGCGTGTAGTTCCCGAGCTGCATGGTCCCCTCGAGCCGCGAGAGCGGACCGAAATGCCCCGCGAGGAGGGCGAACGTCGTGAGCCACAGGACGTCCGGCACCGCGGGCACGAGCCGTCCCGCCAGGTGCGAGAGGACGAGGAGGACGAGGCCCGCCGCCATGAGCTCGGCGAGGCCGAGGGCCGAGAGGGACGCGAACGAGAAGAAGGGGTGATCTTCGTCCGCCACGCCGGCGGCGGGGGGCGGAACGTCGTCACCGGCGCGCTCGGCGGCCTCCGGGTCCCGGCTCCCCTCCCCTTCGGCCGCCGCCGCTCTCGCGGAGGTCGCCACCGCCGCCGGACGCTCGAACCCCGGGATCACGAACGGATAGAGCCGGGCCAGCCAGATGGGCAGGAGGAGGCAGGCGGCCATCCAGATCCCGGTCGTGAGCGCGTCGGCCGCCGTCGCCCCGGCGAACAGCGTGTCGGGCATTCCGAGCCCGCGCCCCACCGCGACGAAGTTGAGCGAGCCGCCGGTGTACGTCCCGGTGAACGCGCCCGCCAGCTGCCAGGTCTGGTCACCGAACACGCCACGGAACGTGGCGGTCCCGATCGCCACGCCCACGATCGTCCCCACCACGGCCAGGCCGAACGCCCCCAGCATGCGGGGCCCCGCCTCCTTCAGGTCCCGGACGTGGACGCCCAGGAGGAGCCACGCGATGGCCAGGGAGGTGACCGGCCCCGAGATGGCGCGGTAGATCGGAGCGCTGGGCGCCACGATCCCGAAGTTCGAGAGGAGCGCCCCGAAAACGATGACCATGAGCGACGCGCCCACCCGCGAGAGGGCCGGGACGTGGCGGTCGAGCCAGAAGGCCAGCGCGGTGACCAGCGCGATCACGGCGGCCAGCGCCAGCGGGGAGTGGATCACCCGCTACCGGACCCGCGTCGGTCGCCCGCGGGCTCCACGCAGGCGGGATCGTCGTTCCGGGGGCTGTTCACGTGGCGGTCGACCGGGTAGGACTCGAGGTCGGCGGGCTCGTGCGCGTCCAGGAGCTCCTCGGCCTCCCCGGCCGGAAGCTCCGGGTCCAGCCACGCCGACCAGCTCTCCCCCGGGAGGATGACCGGCATCCGGTCGTGGAGCTCGGCCAGGAGCTCCCCCGGCGCGGTGGTGAGGATGGTGGCCGAGTCCACGCGGCGCTCCTCCCGCTCCCACCGCTCCCACAGGCCCGCGAACGCGAACAGCCGGTCGCCCTCGCGGCGGACGAACCAGGGCTGCTTCCCCGAGCCCGTCTTCTTCCACTCGTAGAAGCCGTCGGCCGGGACCAGGCAGCGCCGCGTCGCGAACGCTCCCCGGAAGGAGGGCTTGGTGCGGGCCGACTCCGCCCGCGCGTTGATGAGGGTGGGGAAGTCCCCCGGATCGTCCACCCAGCCGGGCAGGAGCCCCCACCGTACCCTGGCCAGCTCCCGGCCTCCGCCGCCACCGGAGGCCGGGCGCACGACCGCGACGTCCTGGGTCGGGGCGATGTTGAAGCGGGGCGCGAGCCCGAGCCCCGGGCTCATCGCGTCGAAGGCCTCGGAGACCTCGGCCTCGGAATGCCGTAGCGTGAAGCGGCCGCACATGGCCCCCAGCATAGCCGCGCGCCGGCCCGAGGTCGAGCCGGCGCGCGTCCACGCCCTTCAGGCGGTCGTCCGCCTGATGGGACGGGCATCGTCCGTGCGGCCGGGGAGCGGCCGCCCGCGCGGACGCCGCCGCCTCAGAGGCCCGTGCTGTCGGGAGGGACCGGCGCGCGGGAGGCCACCGTGAAGGTCTCGGCCAGCGCCGCCAGATCGACGGGCGTCGTGCCCGGCCCGGGCTCCCTGCCCCGCACGCGCTCGAGGCTGACCTGCGCCTTCCGGTAGTCGGGCGTCGACTCGAGCGCCCTGCGGTACGCCTCGGCCGCCTGGGCGGGGTGCCCGGTCCGCTCCAGCGCGGCGCCCAGGTTGTTCTGGAACGCCGGCTCTCCGGGCTCCAGCGTCACCGCGCGAGCGAGCGGCGCCAGCGCCTCGTCGTAGCGGCCCAGCCGCACGAGGACGAGCCCGAGGTCGTTCAGGCTCCATGCCTGCTCCGGGTCCCGGAGCGCCGAGGCGCGGTACAGGTCCTCGGCCTCCTCGAGGCGTCCCTGCGCCGTCCGCACGTTGCCCGCCACGCGCAGGACGACCGGATCGTCGGGCGCCACCTCCAGCGCGTGCTCGATCGTGGCCCCGGCGTCGCCCGTCCGATCCTGCTCGAGGAGCAGGCGGCTCAGGTTGACGAGGGTCTTCACGTGGTCGGGATCCCGGTCGAGCGCGGCCCGGAATCCCTCCTCGGCCAGCCGGGGCCGGCCGGCCTTCCACGCGGACAGGCCGAGCATGTAGTGGCCCCACGCGTTGTCCGGCTTCTGCGAGGCGTAGGCCCGGAACAGGGTCACCGCCTCATCGTAGCGTCCGTCGCGGTAGGCGCCCGACGCGCTCGTCCAGTCGACCGGCCCGGTGACTTCGGGGGTCGACTCGGTGCCCGGCGTCCCGGTGCCGGCGCTCGCGGGCGCCCCGGCCACCGCGCTCCCCGGCCGCGACACGGCGCTCCCGTCCCCGGGCGTGGTCCGCCCGACCGCCGGAGCGGCCTCGGGACCGCCGGCGGCCGTCTCGCCGGGCGCGTTCCGGGTCGGCCCCTCGTCCCCGCCGCAGGCGGCCGCCCCGGCCAGGACGAGGGCCGCCGCGAGCGCGGCTCCGGCCCGACCGATCCAGCAGCCGGTGCCGTGCCAGGTCCGGCCCTTCCTCAGCTCCCTCGCCGCGGCCCCGGCCGCGCTCGCCGCTCCGTTTTGGATCCGTGCGTTCCGCATGGCTTCCTCCTCGTCGTGCGCCGTGAGGCGCGGTGTGCGTTCGCTGCGACCGGGGAGGAGGAAGGGCAAGCGTGCCTCCGGACGTCCGGAGGACGGCGAGTGGTGCCCCTATCTCTCGCCATGGCACGCGAGAGGAAGGACGGGAGGGAGGGCGCGCGCTCCGCGTGATGTGTCCATCTGGACACGCTCCGCGTGGCCGCGATGTGTCCGTTTGGACACGTCAGCCGCGCTCGATGCCCAGCCGGCGCATGATCTTGAGGAGGCTCGAGTGGTCGGCCAGGCCCAGGGCCCGCGCGGTCTCCGTGACGTGGCCATCGTGTCGGCGGAGGGCGTCCAGGACGATGCGGCGCTCGGCCTCCTCCTTGAGCTCCCGGTACGTCAGTCCCTCCCGGTCGTCGGGCAGCAGCCCGCCGCCGGCCCCGCGCCCGGCGGCGTCCCGGACCTCGGCCGGCACGTCCGCGGCCCCGAGGACCGGCCCCTCGCCCGCGATCACCATGCGCTCCACCACGTTCCTGAGCTCGCGCACGTTGTTGCGCCTCCACTCGTACGAGGAGAGGAGCTCGGCGGCCCCGGGGGCGAGCTCCAGCGGCGCGATCCCGAAGCTCCGGCACGTCGCGGCCAGGAAGTGGTCGGCCAGGAGGGGGACGTCGGACAGCCGCTCGCGGAGCGCGGGCACGCGCGCGACGTGGACGGCCAGGCGGTAGTAGAGGTCCTCGCGGAAGCGGCCCCCGGCCGCGTCGGCCTCGAGGTCCCGATGGGTGGCCGCGACCACCCGACACTCGACGTCCACCGTCCGCGTGCCGCCCACGCGGGTCAGCTCCCGCTGCTCCAGGACGCGCAGCAGCTTGGCCTGGGTGGCCGCGGGGAGCTCGCCCACCTCGTCCAGGAAGAGCGTCCCCTTCCCGGCCGCCTCGAACGCCCCGACCCGGAGCCGGTCGGCGCCCGTGAACGCGCCCTTCTCGTGCCCGAACAGCTCGCTCTCGACCAGGCTGTCCGGGAGCGCCGC
>Ga0209918_1000149_pt1 | contig 52758 bp, 51 predicted proteins | sample SalPonD_shore_MG_FD_185712 | JGI IMG/M metagenome (GOLD analysis project Ga0209918, IMG submission 185712) | Salt pond soil microbial communities from South San Francisco under conditions of wetland restoration - Salt Pond MetaG... | ecosystem: Environmental > Aquatic > Marine > Intertidal zone... | reverse complement strand
ATCGAAGCGTCCTCAGTCAAAAGGATGGCGCAGGATGATGGTCTCCGAGCGCTCCGGTCCGGTCGAGATGATATCGATCGGCGCCCCGGTGACCTCCTCGATGCGCTTGAGGTAGGCCCGCGCGTTGGCGGGCAGCTCATCGTAGGACTTGATGCCCACCGTCGACTCCTTCCAGCCGGGCATGTCCTCATAGACGGGCTCGCAGACCTCGAAGGCCTCGGCCCCGACCGGCGGGGTGGCCTGCTCCGCCTCGCCGCAGCGGTAGCCCACGCAGATCCGGATGGTGTCCAGCCCGTCGAGCACATCCAGCTTGGTGATGCACAGACCGGAGACGCTGCTGATGTGGATGGCCCGGCGCAGGGCCACCGCGTCGAACCAGCCGCAGCGCCGCGCCCGACCGGTGGTGGCCCCGAACTCGTGGCCGCGGCTGGCCAGGTGCTCGCCCATCCGGTCGAACAGCTCGGTCGGGAACGGCCCGGAGCCGACGCGGGTCGTGTAGGCCTTGGTGATACCCAGCACGTAATCCAGGTCGCGCGGACCCACGCCAGTGCCCGTGCAGGCGCCGCCGGCGGTCGTGTTCGAGGAGGTGACGTAGGGATAGGTCCCGTGATCGATGTCCAGCAGCGTACCCTGCGCGCCCTCGAACATGATGCTGTTGCCCTGGGCCTGGTGCTGGTAGAGCAACTCGGGCACGTCACCGACCAGCGGGCGCAGCTGCTCGGCCATGGCCAGCGCTTCATCCAGCACCTGCTGGAAGTCCAGCGGCTCGACCTTGAAATAGTTCTGCAGCGCGAAGTTGTGATAGTCCAGGACCTCGCCCAGCTTGGCGGCAAAGCGTTCGCGGTGGAACAGATCGCCCAGGCGCAGGCCACGGCGCGAGATCTTGTCTTCGTAGGCCGGGCCGATACCGCGGCCGGTCGTGCCGATGGCCGCCTTGCCGCGCGCCAGCTCGCGCGCGCGGTCCAGGGCCACGTGGTAGGGCAGGATCAACGGGCAGGCCTCGCTGATGCGCAGACGCTCGCGCGCCGGCACGCCGTTGGCCTCGAGCATGGTCAGCTCCTCGAGCAGGGCCGAGGGCGAGAGCACCACGCCGTTGCCGATCAGGCACTGCACGCCCTCGCGCAGGATGCCCGAGGGGATGAGGTGCAGCACCGTCTTGTTACCCTCGATGACCAGCGTATGGCCGGCATTGTGCCCGCCCTGAAAACGCACCACGGCCGCGGCGCGGTCGGTCAGCAGATCGACGACCTTGCCCTTGCCTTCATCCCCCCACTGCGTGCCGATAACGACGACGTTCTTACCCATATCGATTCTCGTGTTGTGTTTCGAATTCGCAAACGACCGGCACCCGCTCCGGGGTTCTCGGCGGCCCCGGTCGGCGGCGCGAGTCGACTAGTGAGCCGCGCTCACCACGTCCCAGCGGCCCCCGCGCTCGACCAGGGCGCGGTCGCAGCCCATCTCCGCCGCCCCGCCGTCCTGGCCCGGCAGGGCGCAGACGACACGCTCGCCCTGGGCGCGCAGCTCGGCCACCCGGGCGCGCAGCCCCGCGTCCTCGCTGCAGGGCGCGAAGATACCACCAACGGCCGGCGCTGCCGAGGCCGGCACCAGCGCCAGCAGGGTCTTGAGGTCGGTGCTGAAGCCCGTCGCAGCCCGGGCGCGGCCGAAGACCCGGCCGATATCGTCGTAACGACCGCCCTGGGCGATGGCCTGGCCGCGGCCCGGGACGAAGGCGGCAAACACCACCCCCGTGTGGTAGTGATAGCCGCGCAGCTCGGCCAAGTCATAGTGCAGGGTGATCTCGGGACGGCGCTCGGCCAGAACGGTGGCGATGCGCTCCAGGTTGTCCAGCGCCGCCTGCACCTCGGCGCCCGCCCCCGCCAGGCGCGCCCGCGCCTCGGCCAGGACCTCGGCCCCGCCGTTCAATTGCGCCAGGTCGCACAGCATGGTCCCGACCGCGCCGGCCAGCAGGCCGCGGCGCTGCATGTCCTCGATCTCGGGGCGGGCCTTGCGCTGCAGGGCGTCGAACAGCTCGGCCTCCTGCGCCTTGTCCAGGGCCGCCTCGCGGGCCAGGGCCCGATAGATCCCCACATGGCCGAGGTCGATGTGGACGGGGCTGACGCCGGCCAGGGCCAGGGTCTCGACCATGAGTTGCAGGACCTCGACGTCGCTGTCCACGCCGCTGTGCCCGTAGAGCTCCAGGCCCACCTGCAGCGGGCTGCGCGAGCCGGCGAATCCATCGGGCCGCGTGTGCAGGACGGTGCCGATGTAGCACAGCCGTGTCGGAACCTCGCGCTTGAGCTGATGGGCATCGATGCGCGCGACCTGCGGCGTGATGTCGGCCCGCACGCCCATGAGCTTGCCGCTGAGCTGATCGGTGAGCTTGAAGGTCTGCAGGTCCAGGTCGTTGCCGGTGCCGGTCAGCAGCGAGTCGATGTATTCGATGAACGGGGGGATCACCAGCTCGTAGCCCCAGCCGCGATAAAAATCCAACAACTGGCGGCGCAGCGACTCCAGGCGCTGCGCCTGGGGCGGCAGCACCTCGTCGATGCCCTCGGGCAGCAACCACCGGTCTGTCTTTGCCATTGTCCGTGTACCTATCTGAAACTCATCGCCGTCGCCCGAACCACGCGCGCCGGCGGCCGCCTCAATTCGCCGCGCCGGTCAGCCAGTAGATCAGCACGGCGCCAACCGCCATGCTGACCACGCCGAGGCCCCGTACGGCGCGCTCGTCCATCTGCGCGGCCATCAGCATGACCTGGCGAAAACCGCGCGGGTTCAACGCGGGCAATATGCCCTCGATGACCAGCACCAGACCGAGCCCGATCAGCAGTTGTTGCCACATTGGAAGGGACCTTACCGTTACCGAATCGGCGCGCCCGGTCGCCCCGAGTTATTTTTGCTTGGCCGTTTCCCGCGAGAAGTACTTGAAGAACTGGGAATCCGGCTGCAACACCAGCACGTCGCCCTGATTGTTGAAGGTATTCCGGTAGGCCTCGAGACTGCGGTAGAACGCATAGAATTCCGGATTCTTCTTGTACTCCTGGGCGTAGACCGCCGCCGCCTTGGCGTCGCCCACGCCGCGGATCTCCTGCGCCTTCTTGTAGGCTCCGGCCAACAGCACCGTACGCTGGCGCTCGACCTCGGCGCGGATCTTCTCGGCCTCCTCCGCACCGCTGGCGCGCAGTTGATTGGCCACGCGCTTGCGCTCGGCGGCCATGCGCTGATAGACGTGGGCACTCACTTCCTTGGGCAAGTCGATACGCTTGATGCGCACATCGACGACCTTGATGCCGAATTGCTTGGCCTGTTCGTTGGCGCGCTTGGAGATGTTGGCCATGATCTGGTTGCGCTCGCCCGAAACGACCTCCTGAATGGTGCGATTGGAGAATTCGCTCTTCAAGCCGTCGTTCATGATATTGAACAGGCGCTCGCGCGCCGTGCGTTCGCTGCCGCCCGACATACTCTTGTAGAAGTTCCCAACGTCCGCGATACGCCATTTGGCGTAGAAGTCGACGATGACGTTCTTCTTCTCCTTGGTCAGATACTCGGCCGGACGTGTGTCCAACGTCAGAATACGCCCGTCGAACTTACGCACATTGTTGACGATCGGCCATTTGAAATGCAGGCCCGGCTTGTAGTTCGCGCTGACGATTTTGCCGAGGCGAAATTTCAGCACGAGCTGGCGCTGGTCGACCGTAAACACCGACCCATAGGCGACCAAGGCGGCGATCACGACCGCGGCGATCAGGGCAATCTTGGTATTGCTCATCGACGCATCTCCCGGTTGCGCAGGCGATCACGCAGGAAGCCGCCCGACTGTAACTGTCCGCCGCTGGAATCCGAGCTGGAATCGCCGCTCGAGCCCGAATTCGACGATGACGACGACGATGAAGAGGAAGACGACGAGGAGGAGTTCTGCGTGGAGCCCTTGCCGGCCTGGTGCGCGGCGCGCTCCATCAGCTTGTCCAACGGCAGGTACATCAGATTGCTGCCGTGGGGTACGTCGACCAGGACCTTGCTCGATTTGGACAGCACCGACTCCATGGTCTCGATGTACATACGCTCGCGCGTGACCTTCGGCGCCTTCTCGTAGGCGCTCATGAGCTGACGGAAGCGATCGGCCTGGCCCTGGGCACGGGCCACGACGCTGTCGCGGTAACCGCTCGCCTCCTGCTCCATACGTGCGGCCTTGCCTCGAGCACGCGGTAGAACGTCGTTGGCGTAGGCCTTGGCCTCGTTGATCACCTTTTCTCGATCCTCGCGCGCGTTGATGGCATCGACGAAGGCCGGCTTGACCTCGGTCGGCGGCTGGGCCTCCTTGATATTGACCTTGGTCACGCGCAGGCCGGTCTTGTAGTGATCGAGGATCTGCTGGGCCAGGTCTCGAACGTTGGTGGCCACCTCGCTGCGACCCACGGTGATGATGTCGTCCATGCTCTTGCGGCCGACGACCTCGCGCACCGCGCTCTCGGTCGCCTCGCGCAGGGTACCTTCAGGATTGTTGACGCTGAACAGGTAGTCCTTCGGGTCGTTGACCTTGTACTGTACCGCCAGCGTGAGGTTGACGATGTTCTCGTCCTGCGTGAGCATCCGCGCCTCTTTCGAGCCCTCGCCGATATTGACGCTGCGCACCTGCGAGACATCCACGACTTCAACCCGCTCGATGAAGCGCGGATACCAGTGCGGCCCGGGTCCGTCGATGTGGTCGAAGGCGCCAAAGCGCAGGACCACGGCCTCCTTGCCCTCGTCGACGATATAGATACCGGACAGGGCCCAGATGATCACCAGCACCCCGACGATGAGGCCGGCGCCAAGCGAGCCGCTGCCCCGGCCGCCGCTACCGCGTCCACCGCCACCGCGGCCGCCGAACAGCCCGGAGAGCTTGTTCTGTAGCTTCTTGAAGACTTCGTCGAGATCGGGAGGACCCTGGTCGGGGTTTCGATTGCCCCAAGGGTCCTTGTTCCCGGAACCACCCGGTTCGTTCCAGGCCATGATTACTCCAAAGTGTCGCTGGATTCAGCAGATTGATGTGAGGGCGAAGCGGCTTCGGCTTCGGCGCGAAATGGAATTCTAGGGGGCTTGCCCGCCAGCCGCAAGGCGTAGCGGTGCCTCCTGGGGTATCAGCATGGCATCCAGGGCCGGTTCGTGCTTGCGCAGCGCCGCCAACTCGGAGCAGCGCAGCTCCACGTCCATCAGCCAGCTGCCGTCGGCCTCGACGTGCTCGGCATAGACCTGGCCCAGGTTGTACAAACGGGCCCGCAGGCGCCCGGCACTCGGTGGCAGGCGCAGCCAGCGGCGCACCCGTTCGCGCCCGAAGTGACTGTCCACGGCCTCGAGCAGCAGGTCCAGGCCCGCCCCCGTGACCGCCGAGATCCACACGCGGGTGGCCCGGCCTTGCTGGTCGTATTCGATGCGCGGCTCGGCGCCCGGCATCTGGTCGATCTTGTTGTAGACCTCCAGCTGGGCCACCTCGTCGGCGCCGATCTCGGCCAACACGCGATTGACCTGTTCGACATTGTCGGCCCGGTGCTCGTCGGCCGCGTCGATCACGTGCAGCAGCAGGTCGGCATCGTGCGTCTCCTGCAGCGTGGAGCGAAACGCCGCCACCAGGTCGTGGGGCAGGTCGCGAATGAAACCCACCGTATCGGCCAGGACCACGGCATCGCCGTGGGGCAGGTCGAGGCGGCGCAGCGTGGGGTCCAGCGTCGCGAACAGCTGGTCGGCCGCGTAGACCGCGGCCTCGGTCAGGCGGTTGAACAGCGTGGACTTGCCGGCGTTGGTGTAGCCGACCAGCGAGACCGTGGGCAGCTCGGCCCGGCGCCGGGCGCGGCGGCCCTGGTCGCGCTGGCGGTTGACCTTGGCCAGGCGCCGATGCAGCTGCTTGATGCGCTCGCCCAGCAGGCGCCGGTCGGACTCGAGCTGGGTCTCGCCCGGGCCGCGCAGGCCGATACCGCCCTTCTGGCGCTCCAAGTGGGTCCAGCCCCGGACCAGGCGCGTCGACAGGTGCTGGAGCTGGGCCAGTTCGACCTGCAGCTTGCCTTCATGGGAGCGCGCCCGCTGGGCGAAGATATCGAGGATCAGGCCCGTTCGGTCGAGGACCCGGCACTTGAACACGCGTTCCAGGTTGCGCTCCTGGGCCGGCGACAGCGCATGGTTGAACAAGACCAGCTCGGCGCCGCTGGCCTCGACCGCGGCGCGGATCGCCTCGGCCTTGCCGCTGCCCACGAAGTACTTGGGATCGGGCACACTGCGGGTGCCGGTGATCACCTCGACCGGCCGGGCGCCGGCCGACAGTGCGAGTGACTCGAATTCCTGCAGGTCGTCTTGATGGTTTCCCGTCGAGAAGTCGATGTGAACGAGGACGGCGCGCTCGCCGCTCTTGGGTCTTTCAAACAAACGCACCGCTCCCGCCGGCACGGGAACCGGCTGTCAATTTACGCATTACCCGCCGTCTCATCCTGGACCGGCATCTTGACGTTGCGCGCCGGCACGACGGTCGAGATGGCATGCTTGTACACCATCTGGCTGACCGTGTTCTTCAGCAACACCACGAATTGATCGAACGACTCAATCTGTCCTTGCAGCTTTATACCGTTGACCAGATAGATGGACACCGGCACTCGTTCCTTCCGCAGGGCATTGAGAAACGGATCCTGTAGCGCTTGCCCTTTGCTCATGTCGTTTCTCCTTTATCTTTATTATCGCATTCAGTTGTTGGCGACCCTTGGCAGGCATCTGCACCAAAACGGTGCGCCTTCGCTAAAGGCCTAATTTTCGTCAAATTATTGATAACGATTGTAGCACATATGACTAGTCTGAATGTATGAAGTTCCTTTCGAGCAAATTCAAGGCCCGATCGAGTAATTTTCCATCCAGACTGTCGAACCAGTTCAGGTCCGGCTCGCCGCGCAGCCAGGTCATCTGGCGCTTGGCCAGTTGGCGCGTGGCCGTCACCGCCTGCTGCACCATCGTATCGCGATCGCACTCGCCGGCCAGATGGGCCCAGGCCTGGCGATAGCCGACCGCGCGCATCGAGGGCAGGCCCGGGTCCAGATCGCCGCGCGCCATCAGGGCCGCGACCTCATCGAGCAGCCCCTGCTCGAGCATCTGCTCGAAGCGCCGGGCGATGCGCTGGCGCAGCACGTCCCGCTCGACGGGCGCGACGGCGAGCTTGACGGGCCGGTAGGGAAACGGCTCGCCCGGCCCGCGGCGCAGCCAGGCCGACAGGGGCTCGCCGGTGAGGACATGGACCTCCAGGGCCCGCTGGATACGCTGCGGGTCGTTGGGGTGAATCCGCGCCGCCGAGACCGGATCCACCTCGGCCAGGCGCGCGTGCATCGCCTCCCAGCCCTTGAGCCGGGCCTCGGCGGCCAGCTCGGCGCGCACCGACGCATCCGCCTCGGGCAGCGGCGCCAGGCCCGCCTGCAGCGCCCGGAAGTACAGCATGGTCCCGCCGACCAGCAGGGGCGTGCGCCCGGCGGCGACGATCGCGGCCATCTCGGCCAGGGCGTCGTCGCGAAAGCGCGCCGCCGAATAGGCCTCGGCCGGGTCCAGGAAATCGATCAGCCGGTGGGGGGCACGGGCCAGGGTCACCGCGTCGGGCTTGGCGGTGCCGATATCCATGCCGCGATAGACCATGGCCGAATCGACGCTGACGATCTCCAGCCCCAGGCGCTCGACCAGGGCGACGGCCAGATCCGTCTTGCCCGAGGCGGTCGGACCCATGAGCAGCACGGCCGGGGGCCTGTCGCCGTGGCGTTGGTCGATCACGCTCACCTGTACTGCGCCCGGACCATCGCCGCCCCTCAGTCGAACAAGCGGCCGAGCCGCTCGGCCGGCAGGGGCGCCCACAGGCGCCGTCCCTGCTCGTCGCGCCCGCCGGGCGGGTCCTGTGCCTCCAGAGCCCGCAGCAGCGACTCGCGCTCGCGCGCCGAGAGCCGTTCCGCCGGCACCGCGGCCTCGGCCGCCAGCACCGCCGCAATGGCCTGGCCCGACGGCGCGGGCTCGTCCGCGCCCCCCTGGCCTTGCTCGAGCGAGGCCAGCGCCGCGAACAAATCCTGCCACCGCGGGGCGTCGGCCGCGAACGAGCCGATGCCCGACAGCGCCGCCGGCACGGCCCGCACCAGCAGCTCCGCGGGCCCGACCCGATCGAGCTCCAGGCCCAGGGCCGCCAGCGGCCCCTGCAGCGACATCGCACGTTCGGCCTGCCGGGCCCCGACGCTCACCCGCGCGGGCACCAACAGCGGCTGGGAGCGCACCGCGCCGCCGGCCAGTCCCGCCGCCAGTGCCCGGCGGGCCAGAAACCGCTGGGCCGCCGGGATATCGACGAGCAGCGGGCCCTGGCCCGAGCGACACAGCAGATAGGTGCCGTGCAGCACCGCGACGGGCTCGCCCAAGGGACCGCCGCCCGCGGCGGGCTCGGCCGGCCCGGCGCGCAGGGCGGCGTAGTGCGCCGCCGCCTCGCGGGCTCCCCAGCCCCCGGCGGGCGACAGGTGGCGGCGCCCGCCGCCCGCCGGTGCACCCGCCACGTCGCGGCCGGCGTCATCGCGACCGTCATCGCCGGCGTCGCCGCCCAGCGCCTCGGTGACGCGGCTGACCAGAAAGTCGTGCACGTGGCGCGCCTGGCGAAAGCGCACCTCGTGCTTGGTCGGATGGACGTTGACGTCGACGGCGGCGGGCTCGATCGCCAGGTGCAGGACATAGGCCGCGTGGCGCCCCGGATACAGGCGTCCCTGGTAGGCCTGGCGCAAGGCGTGGGCGATGAGGCGATCGCGAATGATGCGCCCATTGACGTAGAAGTACTGCAGGTCCGCCTGGCCGCGGCTGTAGTCCGGCCCGCCTATCCAGCCCCACAGGCGCAGACCGGCCGCCTCGAAGTCGATGCCCCGCGCGCCCTGCACGAAGCCGCTGCCGCACAGCCGGGCGAGGCGACGCTCGCGCCCGGCCCGGTCGGCGGCGACGGGCAGATTGTGCACCTCGCGCCGGTTGTGCTGCAGCACCAGGGCCGTGTCGAAATGACTCAGCGCGAGGCGCCGGATCAATTCGTCGATGTGTGCGAACTCGGTCTTGTCCGTGCGCAGGAACTTGCGCCGCGCGGGCGTGTTGTGGAACAGGTCGCGCACCTCGACCGTGGTGCCGGGCGGGTGGGCCGCCGGCTGGACCTCGGCCGGCTCGCCCCGGGCCGGGTCGACGCTCAGGGTCCAGCCGGCGCTCTCGCCCGCGCGGGCCGAGCTCAGCGACAGGCGCGAGACCGCGGCGATGCTCGCCAGGGCCTCGCCGCGAAAACCCAGGCTGGCGATGGCGGCCAGGTCCTCGGGGCGGGCGATCTTGCTGGTGGCATGGCGCCCCACGGCCAGGGGCAGGTCCTCGCGGTGTATCCCGTGGCCGTCGTCGCGCACCCGGATCAGGCGCGTGCCGCCCGCCTCGACCTCCACCGCGATGCGCCGGGCGCCGGCATCGAGGCTGTTTTCCAACAGCTCCTTGACCACCGAGGCGGGGCGTTCGACCACCTCGCCGGCGGCGATCTGGTTGGCCAGGGGCAGTGGCAGGGCGCGGATGCGCGGGCAGGCGGACTCCATGGCCCAAGCTTAAAGCATGACGGGCGCCGGTAGAATCCGGGACCGGGCTCAGCTGTTGCCGTCGGGGATGCGCAGGACGTCACCCACGCGCAGGGTGTCGCTGTGCAGGTCGTTGGTGTGACGCAGCGCCTTGAGGCTGACCTGGTACTGGTGGGCGATCGCGGTGAGCGTCTCGCCGCGGGTGATGACGTGCTTGCGTTCGTGCATCGCCAGGACGGTGCCGGGCGGCGGATTGCGCTGAAAGTAGTCGCGCACCCCGCGCATGATGGCCTTGGCGATCTGCTCCTGATGGTGGTGGTTGCGCAGCTTGCGCTCCCCGCGCGGATTGGAGATGAAATCCGTCTCCACCAGCATCGAGGGTATATCCGGCGACTTGAGCACGACGAAGGCCGCGCGCTCGACATGGTGGCGGTGTACCGGACCGACCCGCGCCAGGTCGTGCAATACGTCGGCGGCGGCCTGGTGGCTGGCCTCGATGGTCGCGTTCTGCGACAGGTCCAGCAGGACCCGCGCGAGCACGTCGTCCTTGTCGTCCAGGCTCACGCCGCCGATGAGGTCGGAGGAGTTTTCCTTGTTCGCCAGCCAGCGCGCCGCCTCGCTGCTCGCCCCGCGCGTGGACAGGGTATAGACCGAGGCGCCGCGGGCGTGACGGTTGGGGTAGGAGTCGGCATGAATGGAGACGAACAGATCGGCCCGGGCCTTGCGTGCCTTCTCGATGCGCTGGCGCAGGCCGACGTAATAGTCGCCCTTGCGGGTCAGGAACGGGCGCATGCCCGGCGTCTTGCGCACCAGGGCCGCCAGGCGCTTGCCGATGGCCAGCACCACGTCCTTCTCGTGCGTGCCGCGCGGCCCCGTGGCGCCCGGGTCCTCGCCGCCGTGACCGGGATCGATGGCCACCACGACATCGCGCGGGCGGCCCTTGGCCTCGGTGACGCTGCGTTCGGTCTTGGGCTCCGGCGAGCTGGAGGCGTCGTCCAGGTCGATGACCAGGCGATTGCCGTATTCGCGGTTGGGCTTGAGCAGGAAGCTCTTGGGGCGCACCTTGTGGCGCAGGTCGAGCACCACGCGCAGGTCCTCGCCGTGGCGCGGGGCGTAGCGAATGCGCTTGATGAAGCTGTCGCCGTAGTCGAGCTTGGGCAGGCCGCCCTTGAGCTGGGTGTCCTGCAGATCGATGACGATGCGATCGGGATGCTTCAGGCTGAACAGGCTGTGCTGGACCGGACCGCTGAGGTCGAAGACCAGGCGCGTGCTGTCGGGGGCCGGCCACATGCGCACACCCTTGATCTCCACGGGCGCGGCCGCCTGGCACAGCGCCGTGGTCAGGATCAGGAGCAGCAGGGCCGCCGTGGTGCGCATTGTTATCCTCCGGACTTCCCCATTACGCTTATTGTGCAGAGAATGACCGGATTTTCAAGAAATTTTATTATATTTCTTAGTCAGATACAGACTAAACCTATGAATAATTCTAGAAGTGGGCGCTAACCCCGGCGCTCTCGGTCCGCCTCAGGCCCGGCCCGCTCCCAGCCGATGCAGGACCTCGCACCCGGCCGCGGAACCGGCCACGAGGCGCGCCCGGCGTCCCGCCTCCGGGGTGGGCCCGGGGTAATCCAGGTACACGTCCAGGTCCGGCCCGGGCAGCCAACCGGCGCCGCGCTCGGGCCATTCCACCAGGCACAGCGCGCCGGCGTCGAAATAGTCGCGCCCGCCCGCGTATTCCAGCTCCTCCGGGTCGCCCAGGCGATACAGATCGAAGTGGTACACCTCGCGACCATCCGGTCGCCCATCCAGTCGCCCACCCAGTCGATAGGGCTCGACCAGGGTATAGGTCGGGCTCTTGACCGCCCCGCGGTGACCCAGCGCGCGCAGCAGACCGCGCACCAGCGTGGTCTTGCCCGCGCCGAGCTCGCCGTGCAGATACAGGCGCAGCGGGCCCGGACAGGCGCGGGCCAGGTCGGCGCCCAGCGCCAGCGTCGCCTCCTCGTCGGCCAGGGGGCGCTCGAGTTCCGCCTCGTTCGCCGCCGCCGAGCCGGGCGAGGCCTGTCCCGCCCCCGCGTTCAAGCCGGTCCGCCCGCCCCGGGGTTGGCCAGGCGGCGGACCCAGGACATGAGGTCGCCGGCCAGCAGGCCGCGCTCGCCCGCCTTGGCGGCCGCGTCCCCGGCCGCCGCGTGCAGGCAGACCCCGAGGCGCGCCGCCGCGCCGGTGTCCAGGCCCTGCGCCAGCAGGCCGGCGATGATGCCGGTGAGGACGTCGCCCATGCCGCCGGTGGCCATGCCCGGATTGCCCCCGTCGCAGACACCGACCGGCCAGGCGTGCGAGTCGTGGGAGACGCCGCCGTGGACCACGGTCCCCGCCCCCTTGAGCACGCACACGCCCCCGAAGCTCTCGGCCACCGCGGCCGCGGCGGCGAAGCGGTCGCGCTGGACCTCGGCCGCCGTGCAGCCGAGCAGGCGGCCGGCCTCGCCGGGATGGGGGGTGAGCACCCACCGCTCGTGGCGCAGCGGCTCGGCGGCCAGCAGATTGAGGGCGTCGGCATCGAGCACCAGCGGCACGGGCTGCTCCAGGACCCGGCCCAACAGCTCGCGGGCCCAGGCCGACTGGCCGAGTCCCGGACCGACGGCGATGACCGTGGCCCGCTCGAGCAGGGCCCCCAGCGCCTGGGCGCTCTCCACCCCATGGCTCATGATCTCGGGGCGCACGGTGCTGAGCAGCGCGGCGTGGGTGCCGCGCGTGGCCACGCTGACCTTGCCCGCACCGACCCGCAGCGCCGCCTCGGCGGCCATGCGGGCCGCCCCGCTCATGCCGTGATCGCCGCCGACCACGAGCACATGGCCGAACTCGCCCTTGTGCGCATCACGCGGGCGCGCGCGCAGGCCGCCGGCCAGGTCCGCCGCGTCCAGCCGGACGGCCGCTGGCGTCTGCTGGGCATAGATGGCGGCCGGGACCTTGAGGTCGTCGAAGCGGATCCGGCCGCAGTACTCCGGACCGGCGCCGGTCAACAGGCCGCGCTTGAGTCCGATGAAACTGAGGGTGAGCGCCGCGTGCACGGCCACCCCCAGGACCCGGCCGCTGTCGGCCTCCAGCCCCGAGGGGATGTCCAGGGCCAGGACCGGGCGGGCGGCCCGGGCCGCGGCCTCGATGACCTCGCGCCACTGGCCCTCGACGGGGCCGTTCAAGCCGGTACCGAGCAGGGCGTCGACGATGACGTCGGCCTGCGCCAGGACCGTCGCGGCGGCGGCCGCCTCCCAGGGGACCGGTTCGAGCCCGGCGCCCTGCAGTCGCTGCAGCGCGGCGAAGGCCTCGCCCTTGATGCCGGCGGCGTCGCCGACCTGCAGGACGCTGACCTCGAGCCCGTCCTGGTGGGCCTGACGGGCGAGCACGAAGCCGTCGCCACCGTTGTTGCCGGTCCCGCAGAGCACGACGATGCGCCGTGCCTGCGGCCAGACCTCGCGCAGCGTGAGAAAGGCGGCCGCGCCGGCGCGTTCCATCAACACGCTGCCGGGCAGGTTGTGTTGTTCGATGGCCGCCTGGTCCAGGCCGCGGACCTGTTCGGCGCGGTACAGATTGGTGGGTAGCGATGACATGGCGGTATCATAGCCCCATGCCGCCCGTGCAGAAACCATCCGTGCCGAACACGCCGGCCCGCCCGGACGCGGACCACCCGAGCGAGCTGGCCGCCGCGATCAAACAATGGGGCCGGGCGCTCGGCTTCCAGGCCGTGGGGATCGCCGACACGCAGCTCAGCGAGGCCGAGCAGCACTTGTGGCGCTGGCTCGAGGCCGGCCACCACGGCGAGATGCATTACATGACCCGCCACGGCGCCAAGCGCAGTCGACCCGGCGAGCTCCTGCCGGGCACGGTGCGGGTCATCAGCGCGCGCATGGATTACTGGCCGCCGGCCGGCGGCGATCCCTGGGCGGTGCTCGAAGACGCGGGCGCCGGATACGTCTCGCGCTATGCGCTGGGCCGCGACTATCACAAGGTACTGCGCAAGCGCCTGCAGCGCCTGGCCGATCGCATCAAGGAGGCGGCCGGCCCGCACGGTTATCGGGTATTCGTCGACAGCGCGCCCGTGCTGGAGAAGGCCCTGGCCGAGAAGGCGGGCCTGGGCTGGATCGGCAAGCACTCCAATCTGCTGCACGAGCGCACGGGCTCGTGGTTTTTCCTCGGCGAGATCTACACCGACCTGCCGCTGCCGACCGACGCGCCCGCCGGCGATCACTGCGGCACCTGCGAGGCCTGTATCGATGCCTGTCCGACGCAGGCGATCGTGGGGCCCTACCAGGTGGACGCACGGCGCTGCATTTCGTATTTGACCATCGAGCTGCGCGGCGCCATTCCCGAGCCGCTGCGCCCGCTCATCGGCAACCGGATCTACGGCTGCGACGACTGTCAGCTCGTCTGTCCCTGGAACCGGTTCGCGCAAACCAGCGCGGAGCAGGACTTCGCCCCGCGCCACGGCCTGGAGGCCCCGCGCCTGGTGGAGCTGTTCGCCTGGGACGAGCCGACCTTCCTGGCCCGCACGCAGGGCTCGGCCATCCGGCGCATCGGCCACGAGGCCTGGCTGCGCAATGTCGCCGTCGCCCTGGGCAACGCCCTGCGCACCACGGCATCGAGCCCGGCGCCGGCCGAGCGCCGGGCCATCCTCGATGCGCTGCGCGCCCGCGCCGACCACCCCTCGGCGCTGGTGCGCGAACACGTCGCCTGGGCGCTTGCACAGGATGGGGCACAGGATGGGGCACAGGATGGGGCCCCGGATCAGAACCGGGATCGGCCCGGGCCAGCGGGCACCTGAGGCGCGCCGTCGTGGCCCACGTACTCGCCGTCGGCACCGCCACCCTCGACATCGTCAACGAGGTCCAGGGCTATCCCCGCGAGGACAGCGAGGTCCGGGCTCTGGCCCAACAACGCCGCCGCGGCGGCAACGCCACCAATACACTGGTCGCGCTCAGTCAACTCGGTCACCGCTGCGCCTGGGCCGGCGTGCTCGCGGACGAACCCGACGCCCGGACCATCGTCGAGGACCTGCAGCGCCACGGTATCGACCTCGGTGCCTGCCGGCGCGTGGCGCAGGGCAAGGTGCCGACCTCCTACATACTGCTCAACCGCCAAAACGGCTCACGCAGCATCGTCCATTACCGCGACCTGCCCGAATACGACTGCGAGGATTTCCGCGCCATCGACCTCGACCCCCTGGACTGGCTGCACTTCGAAGGCCGCGCCGTGGAGTCCACGGCCGGTATGCTCGAGGCCGCGCGCCGCGCCCGCCCGGAGCTGGTCCTGTCACTGGAGGTCGAAAAACCGCGCCCGGGGATCGAAGCGCTGTTCGACCTCCCGGGCGTCCTGCTGTTCTCGCGCGCCTATGCCCGCGCGCTCGGGCGCGAACGGCCCGAGGCCTTCCTCGCCTGGGCGCGCGAGCGGGCCCCGCGGGCCGAGCTCTACCTCGCCTGGGGCGAGGCCGGCGGCTATGCCCTGGCACCCGACGGCCGGGTCCATCACTGCCCCGCGCGCGCCCCCGCGCGCGTGGTCGATACCATCGGGGCGGGCGATGTGTTCAACGCCGGCGTCATCGATGCGCGCCTTCGCGGCCGCGCGGTGGACCGGGCCCTGGCCGCGGCGGTGGACCTGGCCGGGCGCAAGTGCGCCCGGGCGGGCCTGGACAGGCTGGGCGCGGCCGTGGACGCCCCGTCCGATTGAGGTCAACATGGCCGGAATCCATCCAGGAGATCCCGCCATGGCCGACACATTTCGACTTTCGCTGTTGTTCCTGCTCGCCGCCGCCGCGCCGGCCGCGGCCGAATCCGCCGCACCGGCCTCGGTCCAAATCCGGATCCTGTCCTTCGAGACGGCGCAGCGCCTGGCGCTCGGCGCGGCCCAGGCCTGTCGCCGCCAGGGCTTCCAGGTGGCCGCCGCCGTGGTGGATCGCAACGGCCGGCTGCTCGCCTTCGCCCGCGACCCGCTGGCCGGACCGCACACCATTGCCGTCAGTCAGGCCAAGGCCTACTCCGCGGCGACCTTCCAGAGCGCCACCTCGCAGATGGCGGGACGCGAGGCCCTGCGCGGCGCGCCCGGGGTACTGCTCATCGGCGGGGGCCTGCCGGTGCGCGTCGGCGGCTACTTCTACGGAGCGGTGGGCGTCTCCGGGGCACCGGCCGACCAGCGCATCGGCGACCGCGACGAGGCGTGCGCGCGCACCGGCATCGACGCCGTGCGCGAGGCCCTGGAATTCGATCAATAGCGCGGCCGTGAGGCCGAAGCGACGCCTATTTAGTACAGCGTTCATCGGGCCTCGCGGTGGGTACCGGCCGCGCCGGGCCCGTCGGTGGTAGAATCGCGCCATGCAGACAGCGGCCACAGCGCGGCGATGAACGCCCCGACCCGAGAGACCATCACCGGCGTGGTCCTGGCCGGCGGCCGTGGCCGACGCATGCAGGGCCGCGACAAGGGCCTGCTGCCCCTGGCCGGGCGCCCCCTGGCCGCCCACGCCCTGGAGGCGCTGCGCCCCCAGGTCGGGGCGCTGTTGATCAATGCCAATCGCCATCACCGTGAGTACGCGTGCCTGGGCGCGCCCGTCGTGGCCGACGCGATTGGCGAATACGCCGGGCCGCTGGCCGGCATGGCCGCGGCCCTGCGCCGCCTCCAGACCGAATGGGCCTTGACCGTGCCCTGCGACGCACCGCGCATCCTCCCCGACCTGGCCGCCCGCCTGGCCGCGCCCGGCAACGGCCGACACCGCGCCCGCGTGGCGCGTACCGGCGACGGCCTGCAGCCGGTCTGGTGCCTGCTGCACCGGGACCTGGCCGACTCGGTGGAATCCTACCTCGCCGCCGGCGGGCGCCGGGTCGCCGCCTGGCTGGCCAGCGAGGCGGCGCTGGTCGTCGACTTCGAGGACACCGGCGCCTTCCTCAACCTCAACACCCAGGCCGAGCTGCGGGCGCTGGAGCCGGCGCCCGGCTCGGCGCGCCGGCCGACGGGCGAGCCATGAGCCGACTGTGCGATCGGCCGGTCATCGGCTTCGCCGCGTTCAGCGGGACGGGCAAGACCACCCTGCTCACCCGCCTGGTGCCGATCCTGCGCGAGCGCGGGCTGCGCATCGCCATGGTCAAGCACGCCCACCACCGCTTCGACGTCGACCAGCCGGGCAAGGACAGCTACGAGCTGCGCAAGGCCGGCGCCGAGCAGATGCTCATCGCCTCCCGCCGGCGCTGGGCCCTGATGTGCGAGACACCCGAGCGCACGGACGACCCGAAACTGGCCGAGCTGCTGGCCCACCTCGACACCGCGCAGGTGGACCTCGTCCTGGTCGAGGGCTTCAAGCACGAGCGCTTTCCCAAGATCGAGCTGCATCGACCGGCCCTGGGCCACCCCCTGCTCGCCGCCGAGGACGACAGCATCCTGGCCGTGGCCACCGATGCGCCGCTGGCCGAGCCGGCACCGGCCGTGCCCCGGCTCGACCTCAACGACCCGGCGGCCATCGCCGATTTCATCGCACGCCACCTCGAGCAGGCCGACTAGCCAAGCGGTAGGCCGGCGCCTGGATCGCGTCGGGGGCCATTGGGCATAATGGATGGCCTTTCGCCCCGGGCACCCGACCCGTGACACCGCCCCAAGGAACCGACGCCATGAGCCAGAATAAAGCGATCCCGCAGCCCGGCTGCGACGACTACGACCCCAACTCCCTGACCGTCGAACAGGCCATGGCCCGCATCCAGGAGGCCATCGAGCCCATCGCCGGCACCGAGGCGCTCGCCCTGCGCGCGGCGCTGGGACGCACCCTGGACGAGGACGTGCTCTCGCCCATCGACGTGCCGCCCTACACCAACTCGGCGATGGACGGCTATGCGGTGCGCGGGGCGGACCTGCCCGCCGAGGGCGAACGCGAGTTGCAGGTCATCGCCACCGCCCTGGCCGGCCAGCCCTTCGCCGGCGAGGTCGGGGCCGGGCAAAGCGTTCGCATCATGACCGGCGCCAAGATGCCGGCCGGGGCCGACACCGTCATCATGCAGGAGCACACCGAACGCGACGGCGAGACGCTGCGCATCGGTGCCGGACACCGCAGCGGCCAGAACGTGCGGGCCGCCGGCGAGGACCTGGCCCGCGGCAAACCGGTGCTGGCGCGCGGCAAGCGCCTGGGCCCCGCCGACATCGGCCTGCTCGCCTCGCTGGGGATACCCGAGGTCCGGGTCAAGCGACGCCTGCGCGTGGCCTTCTTCTCCACCGGCGACGAGCTGCGCTCCATCGGCGAGCCGCTGGAGGAGGGTCAGATCTACGACTCCAACCGCTACACCCTGCACGGGCTGCTCAGCGAGCTCGGCGCCGAGATCATCGACATGGGCGTGGTGCGCGATCGCCGCGAAGACGTCGAGACGGCCTTCGAACAGGCGGCCGCGGTCGCCGACGCGGTGCTCACCTCCGGGGGCGTGTCCGTCGGCGAGGCCGACTACGTCAAGGACACCCTCGAGCGCCTGGGCCAGGTGGGCTTTTGGAAGATCGCCATGAAGCCGGGCCGCCCGCTGGCCTTCGGGCGCGTCGGGGACGCGTACTTTTTCGGCCTGCCCGGCAACCCCGTCTCGGTCATGGCCACCTTCTACGAGCTGGTCCTGCCGGCCCTGCGTGCCCTGATGGGCCAGGACCGGACCGCCCCCGTCAGTCTGAGCGTGCCCTGCGCCGAGCGCCTGAAAAAGCGCCCCGGGCGCGTGGACTTCCAGCGCGGGATCCTGTCGCAGGAACCCGACGGTACCCTGGTGGTGCGCAGCACGGGGGCCCAAGGCTCGCATATCCTCAGCTCGATGAGCCGCGCCAACTGCTTCATTGTCCTGCCCAGCGACTGGGGCGACGTCGAGCCGGGCACGCCCGTGGAGGTCCAACCCTTCGAGGGGCTGTTGTAGGCCGCCGCCGGATCGAGCTTGAATCGAACGGGCCCCGCCCTCATGTCGCTAGCGTGTCTCACGGAATAAGCGCGATAACGCCATGGCCGACGACGACATCCTGGAACAAGAGCTGCTGACCCGCGACGAGGCGCCCGAGGCGTCGGAGGAACAGAGCGGCGAACAGGCCGCCTCGAGCGGCCTGGTCCTGCCGGGCAAGGTCCTGCCCTCCACGCTGTACATATTGCCGCTGTCGGAGCGCCCCTTCTTCCCGCCCCAGACCCTGCCGCTGCTGCTCGACGAGGCGCGCTGGCTGGAATCGGTGGAGAAGATCGGCGACACCGCCCACCACATGGTCGGGCTGCTGCTCTCCGATGCCCCCGAACCCGAACAGGCCTCGCGCGAGAGCTTCCACGGCGTGGGCTGCGCCGTGCGCATGCACAATCCCGTGCGCGGCCAGGACAAGATCCAGTTCGTCGCCGACGGCGTGCGCCGTTTTCGCGTCGTCGAATGGCTCACGAGCGAGGCGCCGTTCCTGGCCCGCGTGGAGTATCCCGAGGAACCGCACACGCACGACGCCGACGAGCTCAAGGCCTACGCCATGGCCATCATCAACACCCTCAAGGAACTCGTACCGCTCAACCCGCTCTACAGCGAGGAGCTCAAGTTCTTTTTGAATCGCTTCAATCCGAACGAGCCCTCGCCGCTGTGCGACTTCGCCGCCAGTCTGACCACCGCGGAGAAGGCCGATCTGCAGGATATCCTGGAGACCATCGACGTGCGCAAGCGCATGGAGAAGGTCCTGGTGTTGATCAAAAAGGAGCTGGAGGTCGCCAAGCTCCAGGCCGAGATTCACCAGCAGGTCGAGAAGAGCATGAGCGAGCAGCAGCGCAAGTTCTTCCTGCGCGAGCAGCTCAAGGCCATTCAGAAGGAACTGGGGATCGCCAAGGACGATCGCACCGCGGACGTGGACCGCTTTCGCGAGCGCATCGAGGCCCTCGCGCTGCCCGAGGCCGCCCGCACGCGCCTGGACGACGAGATGAACAAGCTCTCGGTGCTCGAGTCCGGCTCGCCCGAGTACGGCGTCACCCGCAACTACCTCGACTGGATGACCTCCCTGCCCTGGGGACACTATTCCGAGGACCTCCTGGACCTGGACCGGGCGCGCAAGGTGCTGGACCGCGACCACTACGGCCTGGACGATGTCAAACAGCGCATTATCGAGTTCCTGGCCGTGGGCTCGCTCAAGGGCGCGGTCGGCGGCTCCATCCTGCTGCTGGTCGGCCCTCCGGGCGTGGGCAAGACCTCCATCGGCCAGTCCGTGGCCTCCACCCTGGGCCGCGAGTTCTATCGCTTCTCGCTCGGGGGGATGCGCGACGAGGCCGAGATCAAGGGCCACCGGCGCACCTACATCGGCGCCATGCCCGGCAAGTTCATCCAGGCCATCAAGGAGGCGGGCACCTCCAATCCGGTGATCATGCTCGACGAGGTCGACAAGGTCGGCGCCTCATACCAGGGCGACCCCGCCTCGGCCCTGCTCGAGGTGCTCGACCCGGAGCAAAACCGCGACTTCCACGACCACTACCTGGACGTGCCCTACGACCTGTCGCGCGTGCTGTTCGTGTGCACCGCCAACCAGCTCGACACCATCCCCGCGCCGCTGCTCGATCGCATGGAGATCATTCATCTGGCCGGCTACATCGCCGAGGAGAAGGTCCAGATCGCCAAGCGCCACCTGTGGCCGCGTCAACTGGACAAGGCCGGGCTCAAGCGCAGCGAGCTCAAGATCGGCGTGGCGGCCCTGCGCCACGTGGTCGAGGGCTATGCCCGGGAGGCCGGTGTGCGCAGCCTGGAAAAGCAGCTCGGGCGCATCGTGCGCAAGGCGGTCGTCCAACGCGTCAGCGGCGAGGCCCTGCCGCGCAGCATCGGCGTGGAGCAGGTCGAGCAGTACCTGGGCAAGCCGCGATTCGAATCGGAGACGCCCCCGCGCGGCGTCGGCGTGGTCACCGGCCTGGCCTGGACCGCGATGGGCGGGGCGACGCTCAATATCGAGGCCACGCTCGTGCACGGCAAGACCCGCGGCTTCAAGATGACCGGCAAGCTCGGCGAGGTCATGCGCGAGTCGGCCGACATCGCCTACAGCTACGTCGCCTCACACCTGGAGTCCTACCGGGGCGAGCCGACGTTTTTCGACGAGGCCTTCGTGCACCTGCACGTACCCGAGGGTGCCACGCCCAAGGACGGCCCCAGCGCGGGCGTCACCATGGCCACGGCGCTGCTGTCGCTGGCGCGGGGCACGCGGGTGCGCCGCCCGCTGGCCATGACCGGCGAGCTTACCCTTACCGGCCAGGTGCTGGCCGTCGGCGGCATCCGCGAGAAGGTGATCGCCGCCCGACGCAACAAGCTGCGCGAGATCGTCCTGCCCGAGCCCAACCGGCGGGACTACGAGGAACTGCCCGATTATCTGAAGAAGGGGATGAAGGTGCACTTCGTCTCTCATTACGACGAAGTGGCGGGAATCGCCTTCGGGATCGCCCCGACGGCCGAGGGTTGAGCGCGGCCGACCGCGCTCAACCCATCCTCGGAGGGTGCCTTACTGGCTGGCCTCGGCCGTCTGTTCGCGCTCGGCGATCTCGGCGTGGACCTTTTCCATGTCCAGTTCCTTGGCCTTGCCGATGAGCTCTTCCAGGGCCGAGCCCTGCAGGGCACCGGCCTCGGAGAAGATGATCACCTGTTCGCGGAACATCATCAGCGTCGGGATGGAGCGGATCTGGAAGTAGGCGGCCAGCTCCTGCTGGTCCTCGGTATTGACCTTCCCGAAGACGACATCGGGATATTTCTCCGAGATCTCCTCGTAGATCGGTCCGAAGGACTGGCAGGGCCCGCACCACGTGGCCCAGAAATCCACGATCACGAAATCGTTCTCCGTGATGATCTTTTCGAAGTTCTCTTTGGTCAATTCGACAGTGGCCATGTCTTGCTCCGGATTCTTGGGCTTACCTGGCGCGAACAAACACTCAATCGTTTGAAGGTCGCGCCGCGCGCGATTGGATTGCGTGGATGGCAACAGGCAGGCGATGGATTTGAGCGGTGCTGCAGATGAGTCGACAGTATAACGTCTGACGGGCGCCGGTGCCAGGGAGCGGCCCGCGGCACGAGCGGGCCGCGCTCAGCGCAGCGGCGCGCACTGGCCCGTGGCGCGAAAGCGCCGGTAATCGGCGAGGATGCGCGCGTGGTCGAAGGCCAGGGGCTCGGGCGGGGCCTGCGGGTCGACGACCTGCGCCTCGGCCGCGTCATCGGCCGCGCGCGGCTCGCCCCGGGCCTCGGCGACGAAGACCGCGCTGACCGTATGGCCGCGCGGGTCGCGCTCGGGGTCGGAGTAACAGCCGAGCAATGCCTTGAGCGTCACGTCCAGCCCGGTCTCCTCGCCCGCCTCGCGCCTTGCCGCATCCTCCACGCGTTCGCCGACATCGACGAAGCCGCCGGGCAGGGCCCAGCCGGGCGGCGGGTTGCGCCGGCGAATGAGCACGATCGGGCGCTGCGGGCGGTCGACCAGCTCGATGATGATATCGGCGGCCAACAGGGGTGTCTGCGGCGCGGTCACGTCTTCAGTGCTCCTTGCGAGTGAAGCGAATGATGCGCCGGCGCGCGCGCTTGTCCGGACGATGCCGGGGCGCGGGCGTGGCGGCGGCCGCGAGCCGGCGCTGCTCGGCCAGGGCGCCACGCGCGGCGATGCTCTCGGCGTGTTCCTCGTACAGCGTGCGCGCCTGCTCGGCCGAGCCGCGCCGCGCCGACAGGGCGGTCACCGTCAGGCGAAAGCTATAGGGCCCCTTGGTGACGCTCACCTCGTCGCCGACGCGCAGCCCGCGCGCCGGCTTGACCCGCTCGCCGTTGACGTGGACGTGGCCACCGCCCACCGCCTCGGCGGCCAGCGACCGGGTCTTGAAAAAGCGCGCCGCCCACAACCATTTGTCGACGCGCACCGAGCTCGCCTCCTCGGCCGAAGTCCGCTTGCGCGAATCGCTCATGAACCCTCGCACCACGCTCAGCTTGCTTGCACAGTTCGAAGGACCGGTCCAACGACCCTTCCCGTAATGGGGTTGAGATCCGCACCCGGCGGCCCCAGGGTCTATGCTACCAGGGCGTACCGGGCCAGTGCACGAGAGACCATCCGAAGCCCGCGCCCGCCTCGGTCCAGCGGTTTGCTACCCGGCCCGATGCGGACTAGGCTTTGCTTGACCATCGCCTTTGCGCCTTGGCAAATCACACCAACCAGGAGAGACCGACAATGAACGTACAAACGGATAAGGACGGAAGGGTCCTCGTGGAATTCGAGCTCAAGGCCGGCAACGAACTGGCCGAGGCGATCGTGCAGAACAACGAGGACAACATGCCCTCGGCCCTGCTGGAACTGGCCAGCCTGCTGCACAAGGCCAATTACCAGGCCCGCGACGAATTTCGCCAGCCGCCGCACGCCTGGGAGCCGGGCCTGCCCCATCCCTCGCTCGGCAAGGAGGGTTGAGCCATGCATATCGAGAAACAATCGGACAAATCGGTTGCCGTCGAGCTCACCGCCGAGGAGGCACAGCACGTACTCGCGGGGCTGGGCGAACACGCTAAAAAACTCGGCGACCAGGGCCAGGCCCTCAGCCAGGCCCTGCAGGACGCCGGCGTAAAGCCCTACGAGCCGCCGGAGCACGTGCGCCACGAGTGGCCGTAAACGCCCCGGGCCGCTCGTCAATGCCAGCCGTTGTCCTGAAAAAAACCGGCGCGGTTGAGCACGTCGGCCGAGTAGTCGCGCCCGGCGGTGTAGTAATCGATGTCGCGCCCGGCGCGATGGGCCTTCAGGGCGTTGCCCGGACCGCAGTTGTAGGCGGCGATCGCCGCGCGCAGCAGGGACCGGCCCGTCAGTTCGGTCTTGCGCCGCAGGAAGGCCGTGGCCTCGTCCAGGACCTGGCAGCCGTAGAGGATGTTGGCGTGCGGGTCCGGCCACTCGCCCCCGCGGGCGAAGGCGTGGGCGTCGTAATCGATCTGCATCAGGCCGCGGCCGAATCCCCCGCCGTCCGGCGGCAGCGCACCGCGGCGATAGCGCGCCGGATGGCGCCGCTTGCCAAAATCCCCGGTCCCGCCCGGACCCGGCGGCTGCAAGGCCAGGCCCCAGTGTGACTCGCGCGAGCCGATCCCCGCGATGACACAGGGCTGGACCTCGCAGCGACCGGCCCCCTCTTCGATGACCGCCCGGTATTGGGCGGCCGCCTCGAGTTGATCGAGCAGGGAGCGGTTGTTGCCGGCGTAGGTGGTCTCGAACACGCGCCCGGGCTCCGGTGCGTCCTCGCCGCGCAGGGCCGCCCAGGTCAGGGCGCCGACGATGCCGTCGTCGTCCAGACCGCGGGCCTGCTGAAAGGCCTGCACGGCGCTCTGCGTCTCCTGTCCGAAGCGCCCGTCGATCTTGACCCTGAACCCCTCGTCCTTGAGCTCGCGCTGCAGGGTCTTGACCTCATCGCGCAGCTCGGGATGGGTGTGCTTGAAGCCGTCGAATAACCGCAAGGTCGGTGCCGACATAATCGCCTCCCTGGATGGCGGGGCCGCGCTCGCGCGGGCGGCCCCCGAAACGGACGGTCCGCGCCCGCACGGTTGCTGGCGCCAGTCTACCGGCGGCGCGCGGCGCCGCGCCAGTGCGCCGGCCCGGCACCGCGATCGGGTGGCGCGCCCTGGCCGGCGGGCCACGCGCTGCGCTATGCTATTTGCAGCCACAGCCTTTCATCGAACCGTCCATCCCCCGGCCCTGGCCGGCCCGGGGCAGCAGCGAGGCACCGCCGGTGTTCCAGGTCCTGTCTTCCGAGCGCATCCCCCACGAGGTGCCGCGCGAGTTTCTCATCGAACGCCTGCAGCGCGTGCTCACGCGCGAGGCGATCCTGTACGAGACCGAGGACACGCGTCCCTACGAGTGCGACGGCCTGTCGGCCTACCGCAGCACCCCGTGGCTGGTGGTCCTGCCCGAGACCGTCGAACAGGTCCGGGCCGTGCTGCGCACCTGCCACGAGCTGGGCGTGCCGGTCGTGGCCCGCGGCGCGGGCACCGGCCTGTCGGGCGGCGCCCTGCCGCTGGACAACGGCGTGCTGCTCAGCCTCGCCAAGTTCAACCGCATCCTGGAGATCGACCCACTGGCGCGCACGGCGCGCGTGCAGCCGGGCGTGCGCAACCTGGCCATCTCCGAGGCCAGCGCCCCGCATGGCCTGTACTATGCGCCGGACCCCTCCTCGCAAATCGCCTGCAGTATCGGCGGCAACGTCGCCGAAAACTCCGGCGGCGTGCACTGCCTCAAATACGGGCTGACCGTGCACAACATCGCGCAGCTCAAGGTCGTCACCATGGACGGCGAGCTGCTCACCATCGGCGCCAGCGGCCTCGACGCCCCGGGCTACGACCTGCTGGCCCTGCTCACCGGCTCGGAGGGGATGCTGGCGGTCATCGTCGAGATCACGGTCAAGCTGCTGGCCCAACCCGAACGGGCCCAGGTGGTCATGGCCGCCTTCGACGACGTGGTCAGGGCCGGCGAGGCGGTGGGCCGCATCATCGCCGCCGGCATCATCCCGGCGGGCCTGGAGATGATGGACAACCCGGCCATCCGGGCCGCCGAGGCCTTCGTCCACGCCGACTACCCCGTCGAGGCGGCGGCCATCCTGTTGTGCGAGCTCGATGGCACCAACGAGGAGGTCTCCGAGCAGATCATGCAGGTGCGCCGCCTGCTGGAGGAGTGCGGGGTGAGCGAGATACGCACGGCGCGCGACGACGAGGAGCGGGCACGCTTCTGGCAGGGCCGCAAGGCGGCCTTCCCCGCCGTGGGACGGCTCTCGCCGGATTACTACTGCATGGACGGCACCATCCCGCGCAAGCGCCTGCCCGAGGTGCTCAAACGCATCAACGAGCTGTCCGAGGAATACGGCCTGGCCGTGGCCAACGTCTTCCACGCCGGCGACGGCAACCTGCATCCCCTGATCCTCTACGATGCCAACCACGAGGGCGAGCTCGAGCGCGCCGAGGCGTTCGGCGGGCGCATCCTGGAGCTGTGCGTGGCGGTCGGCGGTACCATCACCGGCGAGCACGGCGTGGGCGTGGAGAAGATCAATCAGATGTGCGTGCAGTTCGCCGAGGGCCAGCTCGAACAGTTCCACGCCATCAAGGCCGCGTTCGATCCCCGCGGCCTGCTCAACCCGGGCAAGGCCGTGCCGACGCTGCACCGCTGCGCCGAGTTCGGCGCCATGCACGTCCATCACGGCGAGCTCTCCCACCCCGAGCTGGAGCGCTTCTGAACGCGCGCGCGACGATGCGCCGGCGCCGGGCGCCGCGCGCGCAACGGTACCGGCCATGGCGCTGATCGACGCCCTGCAGGATGCGAGCCTGTATCCGCACCCGGTCACGGGCTTCACGCTGCTCGAGACCCACATCTCCTGGGTACTGCTGACCGGCCCCTACGCCTACAAGCTGAAAAAGCCGGTGAACCTCGGCTTCCTGGACTTCTCGGAGCTGGCACAACGGCGCCATTTCTGCGACGAGGAGCTGCGGCTGAACCGCCGCCTCGCCCCTCGGCTCTATCTCGAGGTCGTGGCCATCGGCGGCACGCCCGAGGCGCCGCGCCTGGGCGCGGCCGGAACCGATTCGGGGGAAGCGGCCATCGAGTACGCGGTCAAGATGCGCCAGTTCGAGCCCGAGGACCAGCTCGACCGCCTGCTCGCGCGCGGCGAGCTCGAAGCGGGGTACATCGATCGCCTCGCGCAGGTCGTAGCCGGCTTCCACGGGCGCATCGCCGCGGCCGGGCCCGAACAGGCCTTCGGCACGCCCGAGGCCGTTCACGCGCCGGTGCGTGAGAACTTCGAGCAACTGCGCCGCGCCGATGCCTGCCTGGGCGAGGCCGGTGAGCTGACCGGCCTCGATGCCCTGGAACGCTGGAGCGAGGCGAGCTTCGAGCGCCTGCGCGCGCTGTTCGCCGCGCGCAAGGCCGAGGGCTTCGTGCGCGAATGCCACGGCGACATGCACCTTCGCAACATGGTGCTCATCGACGGTGAGGTCGTGATCTTCGACTGCATCGAATTCAACGAGAATCTGCGCTGGGTAGACCTCATGAGCGAGATCGCCTTCGTCGACATGGACCTGCGCGACCGCGGCCGACCCGATTTTGCACAGCGGTTTGTCAACGCCTACCTGGAGCGGACCGGCGACTACGCCGGCCTGGCCCTGCTGCCCTACTACCGCGCCTACCGCGCCCTGGTGCGCGCCAAGGTCGCCGCCATCCGTCTGACCCAGCACGATCTGGCCGCCGATGAAACGCAGGCCGTGCACGCCGAGTGCCGAGGCTATATCGAACTGGCGCAGTCGTTCACGGCCGAGCACCGGCCCTTGCTGATCATCACCCACGGGCTGTCGGGCTCGGGCAAGACCACCTACAGCCAGCGCCTGCTGGAGGCCACGCGGGCGATACGCGTGCGCTCGGACATCGAGCGCAAACGCCTGTTCGCCGTGGCCGCGGCCGACCATGCATCGCAAACGGTCGGCGCGGGTCTGTACAGCCGCGAGGCGGGCGAACAGACCTACGCCCGCCTCGGCGCACTCGCCTCGGACCTGTTGGCCCACGGCTTCGACGTCATCGTCGATGCGGCCTTCCTGGAACGCGAGCGGCGGGAGCGCTTTCACGCCTTGGCCCGCGAGGCGGGCGCCGGTTTCGCCATCCTCGCCTGCGAGGCACCGGCCTCGCTGCTGCGCGAGCGTCTGGCCCAGCGCCAGGCCAGCGGGCGCGACGCCTCCGATGCGGGCTTGGCCGTACTCGAGCACCAATTGCAAACGGCCGAGCCGCTGACGGCCGACGAGCGCGGCGCGGCGCTCACGCTCGGGCCCGCCCACGACGGGGCCGTCGACGACATCATCGCCGCGCTCCAGGCCCGCCGTGAGCCCGCGCCTGCGCCCGGCGGTTGACAATGAACGCCTGAACGCTACATTGCGATCCTTGCCCACGACTCTCCCCAGCAGGACCGACCCGACGCATGACCGACAAACGCCCCGCCGCCGACACCGAAACGCCGCCCGCTGTGGATATGGCCGACGAGCTGCGCGAGCGCGTGCAAGCGGCCGCCCGGGAACGCACGGCCCTGCGCATCGTCGGCGGCGACACCAAGGCCTTCTACGGCGAGCCGCCCCGCGGGCAGGACCTGGCGGTCGGCGGCCACAGCGGCGTCGTGCACTACGAGCCGACCGAGCTGGTGATCACGGCCCGGGCCGGCACCCCGCTCACGGCGCTGGAGACGACCCTGGCCGAGGCCGGTCAGATGCTCGCCTTCGAGCCGCCCCACTTCGGGCCCAAGGCCACGCTCGGCGGGGCGGTCGCGGCCGGGCTGTCCGGGCCCCGACGGCCCTACGCGGGTGCCGTGCGCGACTTCGTGCTCGGCACGCGGGTCCTCACGGGCAAGGCGCAGGTACTGTCCTTCGGCGGCGAGGTCATGAAGAACGTCGCCGGCTACGACGTCTCGCGCCTGATGTGCGGCGCACTCGGTACGCTGGGCATCCTGCTGGAGGTCTCGCTCAAGGTACTGCCGCGCCCGGCCGCCGAGCTCACGCTGGCGCGCGAGGAGGACGATGCCGAGACCGTGCTCACGCGCCTCAACCGCTGGGCCGGCCAGCCCCTGCCGATCACCGCCGCCTGTTACGACGGCGACCGGCTGTACCTGCGCGTCTCGGGCACGCCGCGCAGCGTCGACGACGCCCGGGCCCGCCTGGGCGGCGAAGTGATGAGCGAGGGGGAAGACTTCTGGCGCCGCCTGCGCGAGCAGGAACTGACGTTTTTCTCCGGACCGGCCCCGCTGTGGCGCCTGTCGCTGAGCGCCACCGCCCCGCCCCTGGACCTGCCGGGCAAGTGGCTGCTCGACTGGGGCGGGGCGCAGCGCTGGTTCAAGAGCGAGGCGCCGGCCGAGACCATCCGCGCCCAGGCGGCCCGCTTCGCCGGCCACGCCACCCTGTTTCGGGGCGAGGCCGGGGAGACATCGGTGTTTCATCCGCTGTCCGACGGCCTGGCCCGGATCCACCACGAGCTCAAACGGGCCTTCGATCCCGAGGGGATACTCAATCCCGGGCGCCTGTACCCCGACCTGTGACGGCAGGCCGGATCACCGAGAGCGACATCGAGCATGCAGACCCATCTCGCCGACTTCATCAAGGACACCCCAGCCGGGCGCGAGGCCGATCGCATCCTGCGCAATTGCGTGCACTGCGGGTTTTGCACGGCCACCTGCCCCACGTACCAACTGCTCGGTGACGAGCTGGACGGCCCGCGCGGGCGCATCTACCTCATCAAGCAGGTCCTGGAGGGCGAGACGCCCACGCGGCGCACCCAGACCCACCTCGATCGCTGCCTGACCTGCCGCGCCTGCGAGACCACCTGCCCCTCGGGGGTCGAGTACGGCCACCTCGCCGACATCGGCCGCGAGGTGGTCGACGAGCGCGTGCACCGGCCGCCGGGCGAGCGCCTGATGCGCCGCCTGCTGCGCGCCGTGCTGCCCTACCCCCGGCGCTTCGGACCGCTGTTCGGCCTCGGCCAGCGCCTGCGCGGCTGGCTGCCCGCCCCGCTGCGCCGCCACGTGCCGGCGCCGAGCCCCGCGCGCGAACTGCCGGCCCCGCGCCATGACCGGCGTATGCTGATCCTCGAGGGCTGCGTCCAGCCGGTGATGGCCCCGCACATCAACGACGCCGCCGCGCGCGTGCTCGACCGGCTCGGCATCACGCTCATTCGCGGCACGGGCGGGTGCTGCGGCGCGCTCAGCCAGCACCTGAGCGCCCCGGCCGAGGCGCGTGATTTCATGCGCCGCAACATCGACGCCTGGTGGCCCTACATCGAAGACGGCGCGGAGGCCGTCGTCATCACGGCCAGCGGCTGCGGGACGGTGGTCAAGGAATATGATCGCCTGCTGGCCGACGACCCGGACTACGCCGACAAGGCGCGGCGCGTCGCCGCCCTGGCCAAGGACCTCGGCGAGGTCCTGCGCGGCGAGCCGATCGAGTCCCTCGGCGACGGCCTGCCCGCCGCCAAGCGCGTGGCCTTCCATTCGCCCTGCACCCTGCAGCACGGCCAGCAGTTGAACGGCGTCGTCGAATCGGTCCTGCGCCGCGCGGGCATCACCCTGACCCAGGTGGCCGACGCGCATCTTTGCTGCGGCTCGGCCGGCACCTACTCCATCCTCCAACGGGACCTGTCCCAGCGCCTGCTCGCCAACAAGGTCAAGGCGCTGGGCGCCGACGAGCCGACCTGCATCGCCACGGCGAACATCGGCTGTTGGCATCACCTGCAGTCGGCGGCCGAGCAGCCGGTTCGCCACTGGATAGAATTGCTCGACCAACCGGATTGAGGGCGCCGCGCGAGGCCGGGCGGAGGCTCACTGGGCCGAGATGACGGCCACGACGAGAAGTGCAATGAGCACCACGGTGCTCAGCCGGGGCACCCAACACAGCAGCCGCCAGCCGGCGAGCGACCCGCCGCGTTCGCGGCACAAGGCACCGTAGGCGGCGACCTGGGACCAGTAACCGGCCGGCTCGCGCTGAGCGCCCGCGGCGGGTTGGCCCCCGGCCGCGGCCAGGGCCGGCAGCACGCGGCGCCGATAGACGAAGTGGGCCGAGAGGATCATCGCCGCCAAGGCGGCGCAGGCCGGCAGCATGAGGTAGTCGAGCAGGCTCACAGCGGTCCGGGGGTCAACCCGGCGGGGCCGTGGCCGTCATGGCGGGGCGCGCCGAGAAGCGCTCGAACCAGGTGGCCAGCCTGGGGTGGGCCGGGCGCCAGGGCTCGTTGGAAAAGCGAAAATCCAGGTAACCCAGGGCGCAGGCCGCGGTGATCTGTCCGATGTGCAGGCGCTCGTCCCAGCCCGCGGCGTCCCGTTCCAGGGCCTCGAGCCCGCGCCGCACGGCCGTGCCGTGCAGTGCCTCCCAACTCTCGGCGCGCTGCGCGGGCGGGCGTTGGCTCTCCAGGCGGCGCGCCACCGCCGCGTCCAGAATGCCATCGCCCAGGGCCTGCTGGCGCAGCGCCTGCCAGCGGGCCTTGCCGGCGATCGGAAAGATACGCGTGCCGTGGTGCAGGCTGTCGAGGTATTCACAGATCACCGGCGAGTCGTACAAGACCAGCCCGTCATCGGTGCTCAGGGCGGGCACCTTACCCAGGGGATTGTCCGCGGCCAGCGCGGCGTCCTCGGTCCAGGGATTCGTCGCCACCCGCTCGATGCGCTCATCCAGCCCGGTCTCGATCGCCAGCACCAGGACCTTGCGCACATAGGGCGAGGTCGGCGAATAGCGCAGTTTCATAGTTTTCCCCACAAAAATACCGCACCAACATGACCGATTTCCCGGTGGCGCGCAACAACGGCGAGCCAACCGCGAGCATGCCAGCGTTCCTCAGCCCGGGCCCGCCTCGACCCGGCGCTTGAGCGCCTCGTTCATCGCCGCGCAGCGCTCCAGGAGCTCGGGCTCCAGGGACCGACGCCGTACCAGGGCCAAAAGGCCCTCCAGACGCACACGCTGTATAAGCCGCACGGGTGCCCGCCCATTCGGCACCTCGAGGCGAAAACCCTGTTCTGCATCGAACAGTCCGGGCGGTCCGAGCCGCCCGAGCCAACGCAGCTGTACGGGGGCCACGGCCATCAAGACCACCGGCCGAAAGCCCACCCGGCGCCCGTCGGCACGGGCCACGCGCAGCGACACACGCGCGCCCGCCTCGGGCCGGCCGGCGGCATCCACGATGAACGGGTTCCAAGTGGCGTAGCCCGACAGGTCGGCCAGAACGGCCCAGACCCGATCGGCCGGTGCATTGATCGTGATTTCGGTCTCGATCACAGAAGCCATCGGGGAGCCCACCGCGCCGTTGCCCTTGGAAATCGTCAGTTAGCAACTAAACTTGAAGTAATGCCTGTCACAACCATGTCATGAACGCGTGTTAGGGCAGGACGCCGCGATGAGGGGACCGTGCGTTGACCAGACGTCTCAGCCAGGCCTCGACATTGTCCGTTGCTTACCAGCGCCCGCGCGCGACGCCGTGGCTGCTCGCCGTGGCGCTGCTCATGGCGGCCGGGACCGCCAAGGCGGCCGTAGCGCCGGTGACCCACCGGCACCAGGACATGACCTTCACCTCGGGCGAGGTCAACCGCTACGCCGCCAAGGCCTACCACCGCATGCTCGACGAACAGCGCCGCCGCGGCCTGCTCGACCGGGAACCGGTGCTGCTGCACCAGGTGCGCGGCATCGCCGCGCGCGTCATCGCCCAGGGCATACGCCTGAAACTCACCGCCGGCACCTGGGATTGGGAGGTGCACATCACCGACAGCGACGACGTCGATGCCTTCTGCATGGCCGGCGGCAAGCTGCTCATCGGCACCCACTTCATCCGGCGCTACCGTCTGAGCACTGACGAGTTGGCGATCGTGATCGCCCACGAGGTCGCCCATGCGCTGGCCGAGCACGTGCGTGAGCAACTGTCCGAGGTCCAACTGCGCCGCCCGCGACTGGAATACCAGAGCGTGGCCGATGCCGCCCACGACATGAACGCCAACCTCGGCCTGTATCTGAGCCTGATGCCGCTGTCGCGCACCCAGGAGCTGGAGGCCGATCGCATCGGCCTGCGCCTGGCCGCGCGCGCCGGCTTCCCGCCCCACGCGGCGCTCGAGTTCTATGCCAAAATGGCACGGGGCGAAGACAGCGGGCGTCGCTCACTGCTGGCCACCCACCCCGACGAGCGCAAACGCGACCGCCTGGTCAAACAATGGGTCATCCCCGCCAGCCGCATCTATCGGGCCAGCCTGAGTTCCGAGCAGCCGCCGGCCTACAAATTCCGTTAGCGGCCTCTACGCACGTGGGGCTTATCCCAGGCGCCCGGCCAGCAGGTTGTACAACCAGGCGAACACCGCCCCGCCGATCAGAGCGTCGAAAAAACCCCATACCAGGCCGATCACGCTGCCCGCCGGGCTGACGCTATAGCCGCGATAGAGGTGGCCGATCAGGGTGATGTCGCCGGTCGTGCCCTCGAAGGCGATGACCCACCAGGTCAGAAAGAACAGGCCCAGTCCCCAGACCAGGCCGCAGGTCAGCGCAAAGGCCTTGATGTTCAACCGCATGTCGTGCCCTCCCCATCGCTAGCGTGAAAGTAACCGGGGCCGACGTCACCGACGCCAGCCCCGGGCCTTGGGCTCAAGACTCGTCCTGCTTTTTCGACGAGCTCTTGCCGGCCGTCTTTTTCCTGGCCGCAGCCTTCTTCTTGGCGCCGGATTGCTTCTTGGCGCCCTTGGTCTGCTCCGCCGAGCCGCCGGCCGAGGCCGCCAGGAACAGGGCATTCATGCGCGCCACAAACCCGGCCGGGTCCTCGAGCTGGCCGCCCTCGCTCAGCATGGCCTGGTCGAACAGCACGCGCGTCCAGTCGGCGAAGCGCTGCTCGTCGGCCTCGGCGCCCAGGCGCTGAACGAGGCTGTGCTCGGGGTTGACCTCCAGCGTGGGCCTGATCGGCGGGACGTCGTGGCCGGCCTGCTTGAGCAGCTTTTGCAGGTTGACCGCCATGTCGTGCTCTTCGACCACCAGGCAGGAGGGCGAGTCGGTCAGGCGGTGCGAGACGCGCACCTCCTTGACCCGCTCGCCCAGCACCGACTGCATGCGCTCGAGCAGGGCCTTGTATTCCTCACCCGCCTTGGCCGCCTCCTCTTTCTCGGCGGCATCTTCCAACTCGCCCAGATCCAGCGCACCCTTGGCCACCGAGACCAGGGGCTTGCCGTCGAACTCGGTCAGGTGCGACATCAGCCACTCGTCGACGCGGTCCCACATCAACAAGACCTCGATGCCCTTTTTGCGAAAGACCTCCAGGTGCGGACTGTGGCGGGCCGCCTCGAAGCTCTCGGCCGTGATGTAGTAGATCTTGTCCTGACCCGGCTGCATGCGCCGGACGTAGTCGGCCAGGGAGGTGTCGTGGGCCTGGGCGTCGTTGTGGGTCGAACCGAAGCGCAGCAGGCGGGCGATCTGCTCGCGATTGGCGAAGTCCTCGGCCGGGCCCTCCTTGAGCACACCGCCGAAGGCGTTCCAGAACTCGGCGTACTTGTCCGGCTCCTTGTCGGCCATGTCCTCCAGCAGACCCAGCACGCGCTTGACCGAGGCCGCGCGGATGGCGTCGATGTGCTTGTTGCGCTGGAGGATCTCGCGCGAGATGTTCAGCGGCAGGTCGTCGGAGTCGACCACGCCGCGCACGAAGCGCAGATAGGTCGGCATGAGCTGCTCGGCATCGTCCATGATGAACACGCGCTTGACGTAGAGCTTGACCCCGTGGCGCCGATCGCGGTCCCACAGGTCGAAGGGGGCCCGCTTGGGAATGTACAGCAGCGTGGTATAGGCCTGGGTGCCCTCGACGTGGTTGTGGGTCCAGGCCAGCGGCTCGTCGAAATCGTGCGCGACGTGCTTGTAGAACTCCTTGTACTCCTCCTCGGAGATGTCCTTCTTGGCGCGCGCCCACAAGGCCGAGGCCTTGTTGATCGTCTCCAGCTCGCCGCTGTCGTCCTCACCCTCCTTGGGCATGAGGATGGGCAGGGAGATGTGATCGGAGTACTTGTGGATGACGTTGCGCAGACGGAAACCATCGAGGAACTCGTCCTCGCCCTGGCGCAGGTGCAGCGTCACACTGGTCCCGCGCGCGGCACGCTCGACGGTCTCGATGGTGTAGCTGCCCTCGCCGTCGGACTCCCAGGCGACGCCGTGTTCGGGGCCGAGGCCCGCGCGGCGGGTGGCCAGGCTGACGCGCTCGGCGACGATGAACGAGGCGTAGAAGCCCACGCCGAACTGGCCGATGAGGTGGGCATCCTTGGCCTGATCGCCGCTGAGGCCCTCCAGGAAACGCCGCGTGCCGGAGCTGGCGATGGTGCCGATGTTGTCCATGACCTCCTGGCGGCTCATGCCGATGCCGTTGTCGTGGACGGTGATCGTGCGGGCCTGTTTGTCGAACTCGACGCGGAGCTTCAGGTCGCTGTCGCCCTCGAACAGGGCATCGTCGCTCAGGGCCTCGAAGCGCAGCTTGTCGCAGGCGTCGGAGGCATTGGAGATCAGCTCGCGCAGGAAGATCTCCTTATTGGAGTACAGTGAGTGGATCATGAGGTGCAGCAGCTGCTTCACCTCCGCCTGGAAGCTCAAGGTCTCCTTATGGGTATGGACGCTCATGGCTCTCCTCGTGCGTTCTTGTTCGTAATGGTCCGCAAGATGGGGGCGCGGCGCCGGGCTTTCAAGATGCCATCCAGTATAGCCCGTGCCGGCGCCGCGGCCCGGCTCGGTCCGGCTCGGCCCGGCGGACTCGACCGCGTGGCGGGCCTGTGGTGAAATGAATCCCCGTCAACCGCAGACGGGCCGGATCCCCGGCCCGGCGCATCGGACAGCGAACCATGGACATCCACGTCGTCTACACCTATCCGTTCGAGGACCAAAAGCCCGGCACCTCGGGCCTGCGCAAGAAGGTCACGCACTTCCAGCAGGTCAACTACCTGGAGAACTTCGTTCAGGCCGTGTTCGACACCGCCGGCGACCCGAGCGGCCAGACCCTCGTGCTGGGCGGCGACGGGCGCTACTACAACCGCACGGCCGTGCAGACCATCCTCAAGATAGCGGCGGCCAACGGCTTCGAACGCGTGCTGGTCGGGCGCGAGGGGCTGTTGTCCACGCCGGCCGTCTCGGCCATCATCCGCAAGCACCGGGCCCTCGGCGGCATCATCCTCTCGGCCAGCCACAACCCGGGCGGCCCGGACGGCGATTTCGGCATCAAATTCAACACGGCCAACGGCGGACCGGCCCCCGAGCGCATCACCGACGCCATCTACGACCGGACCTGGCACCTCAAGGAGTACCGCGTGGCCGAGGCACCGGATATCGATCTCGCCCGTCCGGGCGAGCAGCGCCTGGGCGAGATGGTGGTCGAGGTCATCGACCCGGTGGCCGACTACGCCGAGCTCATGGAGCAGTTGTTCGATTTCGAACGCATCCGCGCCCTGTTCGCCGGGGGCTTCACCATGCGTTTCGACGCCATGCACGCTGTCACCGGCCCCTACGCCCACGAGCTGCTGGAACGGCGCCTGGGCGCGCCCGCCGGCACGGTCGTCAACGGCACGCCCCTGGAAGACTTCGGCGGCGGCCACCCCGACCCTAACCTGGTTTATGCCCACGGCCTGGTGGAGACGATGCGCGGACCCGAGGCCCCGGATTTCGGCGCCGCCTCCGACGGGGACGGGGACCGCAACATGATACTCGGCCCGGATTTCTTCCTCACCCCCAGCGACAGCCTGGCGGTGATGGCCGCCAACGCGCACCGGCTGCCCGGCTACGCCCGCGGCCTGGCCGGCGTGGCCCGCTCCATGCCGACCAGCCAAGCGGTCGACCGAGTGGCCGAGGACCTCGGCATCGATTGCTACGAGACCCCGACGGGCTGGAAATTCTTCGGCAACCTGCTCGATGCCGGGCGCATCACCCTGTGCGGCGAGGAGAGCTTCGGCACCGGCTCGGACCATGTGCGCGAGAAGGACGGGCTGTGGGCGGTGCTGTTCTGGCTGAACATCCTGGCGGTGCGCGGCCAGTCGGTGGCCGACATCGTGCGCGAGCACTGGGCCCGCTTCGGGCGCAATGTCTACACCCGCCACGACTACGAGGACATCGACGCCGAGGCCGCCAAGGGCCTGGTCGCCCATCTGCTGGACGCCCTGCCCGGCCTGGCGGGCCGGCGCCTGGGCGGGCGCCGGGTGGCCGCCGCCGACGACTTCAGCTACCACGACCCCGTCGACGACAGCACCGCCAGCCACCAGGGGATCCGCGTGCTGTTCGAGGACGGGGCGCGGATCGTCTATCGGCTCTCGGGCACGGGGACCAGCGGCGCCACGCTGCGCCTGTACATCGAGGCCTTCGAGCCCGACCCGGCGCGCCACGAAGAGGATACCCAGACGGCCCTGGCCGAGCTGATCGAGGCGGCCGGCGCCCTGGCCGAGCTGGTCGAGCGCACGGGGCGGCGCGCGCCGACGGTCATCACCTGAGCGCCCGGGTCAGGTCTTGGGCGAGGCCGGGGGCGGCACCGGGGGCAGCACCGCCGGGCGGTGGCCCTGGCGGTCCATCAATGTGGCGGCGATCTCCTCGACCGACATACTGGTACTGTCCAGATAGTCCAGGCCGGCGCTGCGAAACATGGCCTCGACCTGGTGGACCTCGCTCTGGCACTGACGCAGCGAGGCGTAGCGGCTGTTCGGCCGGCGCTCACTGCGGATCTGGTGCAAGCGCTCGGGTCGGATGGTCAGACCGAACAGTTTGTCGCGAAACGGCAGCACCCGCGCCGGCAGCTTCAGCTCGGCCAGGTCGTCTTCGGTCAGCGGGTAGTTGGCCGCGTTGACGCCGTACTGCAGCGCCAGGTACAGGCAGGTGGGCGTCTTGCCGCTGCGCGAGACCCCGAGCAGGATGACGTCCGCGCGGTCATAATCGCGGGTGGTGGTGCCGTCGTCGTGCTGCAGGGCGAAGTTGACGGCGTCGATGCGGCTGGCGTAGCCGCGGGCATTTTCCATGCCGTGGCTGCGCCCGGCGGTATGCGAGGAGAGCACGCCGAGCTCCTGTTCCAGCGGTTCGATGAAGACGTCGAACAGGTCGAAAAAGACCCCGTCGGCGTCGGCGACGATGTTACGCTCGGGTGGCTCGACCAGCGTGCTGAACACCAGCGGGCGCACACCGCTGTCCCGGGCCACCTCGTTGATGGCCGCCGCGGCCGCGCTGGCCTTGTCTATACTGTCAATGAAGCGCAGGGACTCGCGCTCGAAATCGATGCCGTCGAACTGCGTCAACAGCGAGTGGCCGAGCGTCTCGGCCGTGATCCCGGTCCGGTCGGAGACATAAAAGACCTTGCGTTTCATGGGCCTGAATCCTTGCCGAAGGGCCAAACAACGTGCTGACCTGGGTCAATGCGCCGTGTCGCGGCGGCGCTCAGACTGGCGCCCGGACCGGCGATTACCGCAGTATGACGGGAGACGACGATTCGGGGGAAACTCCGGCGCCGTTCCACTTTCTATATCATAAAGTGCCATAACACGAGGTGCGACCTTGAAAGACTACCTGCTCTGGTTCGATTCGCTGCGCATGACCGACGTCGAGCGCGTCGGCGGCAAGAACGCCTCCCTGGGAGAGATGATCAGTCAGCTCGCCGGGCTCGACGTCAATGTCCCCAACGGCTTCGCCACCACCGCCGATGCCTACCGGGACTTTCTCCAGGAGAGCGGGCTCGCCGAGCGCATCAACCAGGCACTGGATGGGCTGGATATCGAGGACGTGGGCGCCCTGGCCAAGACCGGCGAGCAGATACGCGACTGGATACGCGGCGCCGAACTTCCCAAGCGCCTGAGCGAGGAGATCGCCGCCGCCTACGAGACGCTCGCCGGTGAGGCCGGCCGCGATGCCTCCTTCGCCGTGCGCTCCTCGGCCACCGCCGAGGACCTGCCGGATGCCTCCTTCGCCGGCCAGCAGGAGACCTATCTCAACGTCCATGGGCTGGACAACATCCTGCAGGCCGTGCGCGAGGTCTATGCCTCCCTGTTCAACGATCGGGCCATCACCTACCGCGTGCACCACGGTTTCGAGCACAGCCACGTGGCGCTGTCGGCCGGCGTACAACGCATGGTGCGCAGCGACGTCGGCGCCAGCGGCGTCATGTTCACCCTGGACACCGAGTCCGGCTATCGCGATGCGATCTTCATCACCGGCGCCTGGGGCCTGGGTGAGACGGTGGTGCAGGGCCAGGTCAACCCGGACGAGTTCTATGTTCACAAACCGCTGCTGCACGAGGGTAAACGCCCGATCCTGCGCCGCAACCTGGGCAGCAAGGCCGTGCGCATGGTCTACACCGGCGAGTCCGGCGTCGGCCAGTCGACCCGCACCGAGGAGGTCCCGCTCGCCGAGCAACAGCGGTTCTGTATCAATGACGACGACGTCCTCGAACTGGCCCGCCAGGCGATGACCATCGAGGAGCATTATCAGCGCCCCATGGACATCGAATGGGCCAAGGACGGGGAGACGGGCGGGCTGTTCATCGTCCAGGCCCGCCCGGAGACGGTCAAGAGCCGGGGCAAGCACACGGTGCTCGAGCGCTACGAGCTCAACAGCCGCGGCGATATCCTGTCCACCGGACGCAGCATCGGCCAGCGCATCGGCGCCGGTCCGGCCCGTGTCATCGACGACGTCAAGCAGATGGGGCGCGTGGAGGCCGGCGATGTCCTGGTCACGGACATGACCGACCCCGACTGGGAGCCGATCATGAAGCGCGCGGCCGCCATCGTCACCAACCGCGGCGGGCGCACCTGCCATGCGGCGATCATCGCCCGCGAGCTCGGCATCCCGGCGGTCGTGGGCTGCGGCGACGCCACCGAGGTCATCCCCGACGGCGAGGAGGTGACGGTCTCCTGCGCCGAGGGCGACACGGGCTACGTCTACAAAGGCCTGCAGGACTTCGAGCACAAGGAGATCGACCTGGAGACCATGCCGGAACTGCCGTTCAAGATCATGATGAACGTCGGCAACCCCGACCGAGCCTTCGACTTCCAGTTCCTGCCCAATGCGGGCATCGGCCTGGCGCGCGTGGAATTCGTCATCAACCACATGATCGGCGTCCACCCCAAGGCCCTGCTGAACTACGAGGAGCAGGACGCGAAGTTGAAGAAGACCATCGACGAGCGCAGCGCCGGCTATGACGACCCGATCGGCTTCTATGTCGACAAACTGGCCGAGGGCGTTTCCATGCTCGGCGGGGCCTTCTGGCCCAAGCCGGTCATCGTGCGCATGTCCGACTTCAAGTCCAACGAATACGCCAACCTCATCGGCGGCGAAAAGTTCGAGCCGCACGAGGAGAACCCCATGATCGGCTTTCGCGGCGCCTCCCGTTACGTGGCCGAGAGCTTTCGCGACTGCTTCGAGCTCGAGTGCCGGGCCCTGAAGAAGGTGCGCGAGGAGATCGGCCTGACCAACGTGGAGATCATGATCCCCTTCGTGCGCACCGTCGAGGAGGGCGCCAAGGTAGTCGAGCTGCTGGAACAACACGGCCTGAAACGCGGCGAGAACGGGCTGCGGGTGATCATGATGTGCGAGATCCCCTCCAACGCACTGATGGCCGAGCAGTTCCTGGAGTACTTCGACGGCTTTTCCATCGGCTCCAACGATCTGACTCAGCTCACCCTCGGCCTGGACCGCGACTCGGGCCTGGTCGCCGAGCTGTTCGATGAGCGCAATGACGCCGTCAAGTCCCTGCTGTCGATGGCCATCCAGGCCTGCCGACGCCAGGGCAAATACGTCGGCATCTGTGGCCAGGGCCCCTCGGACCACCCCGACCTGGCGCGCTGGCTCATGAACGAGGGCATCGACAGCGTCTCGCTCAACCCCGACAGCGTCGTGGAAACCTGGCTCTACCTGGCCGGCGACACGCCGAATTGACCGCTGCCGGACAATCCATCGTCGTCTATAGTTTTAGGTATGCCTTTCGAATACGACCCCAGCATACAGGAGCCGGTCACCTCACCGGAGCATCGCTGGCTCGAGCGGGTCAACCGCCACGAGCTGGCGCGTTACCTGCACGAGTGCCCGCGCTACAGCCACGAGTGGCAGCAAGCCATGGCCGTGTGGCAGCAGCGCTTCGCCCGCATCTCGGCGCTGGAGCACTACGCCGTGCTCAGCATACTCGCCTGCGTGTTCCTCATCGCCCTGGCCGGCCTGATACATTGAGACTCGCCCGCCCGCACCCGCGACGATGATCGGCTCACGCGATCAGAGCGGGCCGTGACCTTCGGCGAGCTGCTGCTGCGCCTGCACGAGCAGGGCCTGGGGCCCGTGCTGTGCGGCGAGCCGCCGAGCGCGCAGGCGACCTGCGCGGCGCTGCTCGCCGGCCGCCATCCCGAGCCCCTGCTCGGCGAGCTGCTCTCGACCGCGGCCCTGTGGTGTCGCATCAGCGGTCCCGACAGCGAAGTCGACCGCGCCGCCGTGGTCAATGCCCTCGGCCCCCTGCGCCGGCGCTATCAGGCCGACGACGCCCCGGCCGAGGGCCTGCGCGCGCTGGGCACCCTGATCGAAGCCATCGACGCCGCCTACGATGCCGCCGCCCTGGCGCCACCCCCCTGCCCTCCCACGACCCCTGTGCATTGAGATTCAAGCCGGCAGCCGTGTTTTTGTGACCGGCCTAACGGTTAGCCCGACGCATCTCCAGTAAGGTCGTGGCCATTCGCTTGTCCCAATAAACAACAACTTAAATCTCCGGCCCGTATCCTGCAGCTCGGGCGCGGGACAAGCGCGACGTTCTTTCCAGCCTTCCAGGCCACCGGGGCCGCCACCCCCACCGACCCCGGGGTCCGCCGCAGCGGCGACGGCTGGGTATGTCCGGCGCAGCAGGAGACCAAACCGATGGATCACACCCCCCCCGGGCAACGCACGGTGCCGTGGGTCACGTTCGCGACCGTGCTGCTGGCGGCCACGGCCCTGCCCATGTCCGCGATGGCCGCCGGGCCCGGCGCGGCGCGGCCGTCGACCCTGGCGGCGGATTCGGGCGCTGCCCGACGACCGCCGGCCACCGCGCTCGAGCAGGACTTGCAGGCCTCCAAGCAGAAGGCCCTGGCGCTGGACCGCGACCTCACCCGGCTGGAACACGAGTTGCTCTTCCCCGCGACGACGCGGTTCGGCGTCTTCGTCGCCCTCGACGAGGCGAGCCGCGCCCACGAGACCGCCAAGCTGCGCTCGGTGCAGTTGAAGGTGGACGACACGGTCGTCGCCAACCATGTCTATTCGGCCGACGAGCTGGCCGCCCTGCGCGCCGGCGGGATCCAACAGGCCTTCGCCGGCAACCTGGCGCCGGGCGAACACCGCCTGACGGCCACGGCGATCACCGGTGCCACCGGCCACCACCGCCACGCCGACACCACCGTCAAGTTCAACAAGACCAACGGCCCGCAGTACGTCGAGCTGACGATCACCACGGCGGCCGAGGGGCCGCGGCTGCGGGTCCGGGTCCGCAACTGACGGCCGCCTCGAGGCATGTCCGCCCGTTCGCCGATCGCCCCACCGTCGTGCCCGTCGCGTCTGTCCCGCCGGGCGGCATGGCTGGCGCTGGGCCTGGCGGCCCTGATGACCGGCGCCGCCGCAGCCGCCCCGGCGCCCACCTCTCCCCAGGCGGCCCCCGGCCACGACCTGACCCTGGGCGTGGCACGGTTCGCCTTCGCCCAGGGGCACTACCGCGCCGCGGCCGCGGCCTTGAGCGCCGAGACCCTGCCCGACTGGGCCGAACAACCCGAACGGCACAGCCTGCTGCTCGGGCGAACGTACCTGAAGCTCGGGCTGCGTCGCGACGCCCGCAGCCTGCTCCAGGACCTGCTCGGCGGCCAGCCGCCGCCCAAGCTGCGCGTCCGGGCCGCCTTCTATCTGGGCCGGCTGTACATGCAGGCCGGGCGCTATCGCGAGGCCACCGAACTGCTGGCGCACAATCCCGACGTCACGCCGCCGGCCCGCGAGGCGGAACGGCTCTATTGGTTGAGCCAGGGCTATCTCGCCCAGGGCGCGTTCGGCCAGGCCGAGCGCACGCTGCGCATCCTGGCCGCCGACCCCGCGCCGAGCAGCCAACCGGACTGGGCGGACTTCGGGCGCTACAACCTCGCCATGGCGCTGCTCGACGCCGGCCGGCTGCGCGATGCCCGCCGCGGTCTGCTTCGTCTCGTCCAACCCGGACCGGACCGACCGGCACCGAGCGGCGCCGACGCCGCCGCCCTGCGCGATCGGGTCAATCTCGCCCTGGGCTACGCCGAGCTGCGGGCGCACCGACCCGAGCAGGCCCTGCCGGCACTGCGCCGCGTCCGCCTGCACGGACCGGCCGCGGACAATGCCCTGCTGGCCCTGGGCTGGGGCGAACGCCGCCGGGCCAAGCCGCGCCAGGCCCTGGTCGCCTGGCTGGAGCTGACCCGACGACCGGCCGCCGCACCCGCGGTACAGGAGGCCATGCTGTCGGTACCCACCGTCCTGGAGGAGATCGGGGCACGGCGCGAGGCCCTGACCCGCTACCGGGCGGCCCTGGTCGGCTACAACCAGCAGCTGCAGCACCTCGACGCCGCCCGGGCGGCCGTGAAGGGAGGGGGGTTCATCGCCGCGCTGCGCGGGGCCGACCCCGCGGCCCCGGCCTCTCCGCTCAGTGCGCCGCTCGCCCCCTACCTCGACGACCTGCTGACCGACGCCGGCTTTCAATCGGCCTGGCGCGACTATCGCCAGCTCCTGGCCCTGGAGGCCCGACTGGGTCACTGGACCGGGCAGCTTCCGGCCTTTCGCGCCGTGGTCGCGGCGCGCCGCGATCACTACGCCGCCCGCCGCCCCCTGCTCGAGGGCGGACGACTCGAACGCCGCCTGCACGCCCTGGCGCGGCGGCGCGATGACCTCGCCCGCCGCCTCAACACCCTGCTGGACGACAGCAACCCGGCCGCACTGGCCAACGCCCGGGAACGTACCTGGCTTTCGCGCGTGGATGGGCTGGCTCGGGCCCTGGACGCGCTGTCCCCCGCACGGGCCGCGCCCCTGCGCCGGCGCCTGGCGCTGGTGCGCGGTGTACTGCGCTGGCGTCTGCTCAAGGCCTACCCCGCGCGGCGCCAGCACCTGCGGGCGGCCCTGGCCGACCTCGACGCCGCGCTGGCCCGCGCCAGGCACCGCCATCGGGCCCTGCGCGAGGCCTGGGGGGACTTCCCCAAGAGCTTCCGGGGATTCGACCGGCGCCTGGACACCCAACAGGCCCGACTCGCCAAGACCCGCCGCGAGCTGCGTGCCGGCATCGCGTCGGCGGCCGAGCGCCTGCGCCGCCTGGCCCTGGCCGAGCTGGCCCGGCGCCGGCGCCACGTGGCCAGCCTGCGCGCCCGCACCCAGTTCTCGCTGGCGCGCCTGTACGACAGTCTGGCCAGCGGCGAGGACGACACGCCATGACGCGCGGCCTCGGACCCGAGCTGCTCGCCGCCGGCATACTCCTGGTTGCCGGCTGCGCCGCGCCGACGCCCCCGGCACCTACGCTGGCGAGCCTGGATGGGCGAGCCCTGAAACTGGCCGAGGACCCGGCCCCGCACATCGGGCGCGAACAGGCGCTCGACAGCTATCGGACCTTCCTGCGTCTCAACGGCGATCCCCAGCTCCAGCGCGAGGCACAGCGGCGTATCGCCGACCTGACCGTCGAGTCGGCCCAGGCCAAACAATTGCAGGCCCGCCGCCGGCCGCTCAGCCCGGCGACCGACCGCCAGCTGCACGCCGCGGTCGAGCTGTATCGCACCTACCTGGAGGCGTATCCGAAAGACCCCCGGGCCGAGCAGATCCTCTATCAACTGGCCAAGGCCTACGCCCTGACCGGCGATCTCGACCACGCCCTGGAGACCTTGACCCGGCTGGTGGACCATTACCCGCACTCGCGTTACTACGCCGAGGCGCAGTTTCGCCGCGGCGAGATGCTCTTCGACCGCCACGCCTATGCGCAGGCCGCCAAGGCCTACGAGGGCATCATCGACGGCTACCAGGGATCGGTGTATTACGAGCGCGCCCTGTACAAGCGCGGCTGGAGTCAATACAAGCAGCGCCACTACACCCACGGCCTGGAGTCCTTCTTCGCCCTGCTCGACCTCAAGCTCGCCCAGGGCAAGCTGCGCGAGGACGGACCGGTATTCTATATCGCACCCGCCGACCGGGAGCTGATCGATGACACCCTGCACGTCATCGCCCTGACCTTCGCCGCCGAGGACGGCCCGCGCTCGGCCGTGCACTACTTCAGTCACTACGGCGCGCGCCGCTACGAGGCACTGGTCTACCGGCAATTGGGCGACCTGTATCTCAAGCGCCAGCGCATCGTCGATGCCGCGCACACCTACGAGGCCTTCGTCGCCCAGCACCCCGCTCACCCCCTGGCGCCCAACTTTCAGGAGAACGTGATCAACGCCTACGAGACCGGCGGCTTTCCCAGCCGCGCCCTGCCGGCCACGGAATACTTCGTCCAGCACTTCGGCCTCGACAGCGCATACTGGCGCGGCCATGCCGCGAACGTGCGGGCACAGATCCGCCCCTACCTCACGGTCCACGTGCGTGACCTGGCGGCCCACTACCATGCGCAGGCACGGCGCACGCGCGCCCCCGACGACTTCCTGCGCGCCTCGTATTGGTACCGGGTCTACCTCAAGTGGTTCCCCGACAATGCCCGCACCCCGCACATGAACTTCGAGCTCGCCGAGTGCCTGGACGAGGGCCACCAATACGAGGCGGCGATCGCGGCCTACGAGCACACGGCCTACGACTATCCCAGCCACAAGGACAGCGCCGAGGCCGGCTACGCCGCGCTGCTCGCCTACGCCTCGCTGCGCAAGCAGCCGCACAACGCGCAGCAGCGCACGGCCTGGCGCAAGCGCAACGTGGCCAGCGCGCTGCGCTTTGCCAGGCGCTTCGCCAAGGACCCGCGGGTACCCTCGGTCCTGGCCGACATCGCCCATCAGCTCTACGAGGCCGGCGACTATGCGCAGACCGTGAGCGTGGCGCGCCGGTTGCTCGCCCAACCGGCCCTCGACCTGCCCGGCGCCAAGCACCGCGAGCTGCGCAAGACCGGCCTGCTGCTGGCCGGCCACGGCGAATTCGCCCAGGACCACCTCGCCAAGGCCGAACGCGACTACCGCCGGGCCCTGGCACTGATGCGCCGCACCGACCCGGCCTGGACAGCGACCCGCGACCGCCTGGCCGCCAGCATCTACAAACAGGGTGAGCAGGCCCAGCAGGCCGGCCAGGCGCGGACCGCGGTGGCCCACTACCTGCGCCTGGGCCGCGTCACCCCGCGTGCCAAGGTGCGCATCAAGGCCGAATACGACGCCGCGGCGCTGCTCATCGGCCTGACGGACTGGGAGCGCGCCCGGCGCGTGCTCGAGGCGATGCGCGCGCGCTACCCCCACGACCCGCTCCAGAGCGGCATCACCGAAAAGCTCGCCCTGGTCTATCGCAAATCCGGCCACGACTTCCTGGCCGCGCGCGAGATGCAGGCCCTGTCGCACCAGCCGGCCCAGGGCAAGCAGCGCCGCCCCCTGCTCTGGCAGGCCGCCGGGCTATATGAACGCAGCGACCACCCGCGCCAGGCCCGCGCCGCCTACCGGCAATACATCAAGCGCTTCGACGCGCCCTTCACCCGGGCCGTCGAAGCGCGCCAGCACCTGGCGGACCTCGCCGACAAGCGCGGCGACGCCTCCGCCCGCCGGCACTGGCTCGCCGCACTGGTCAAGGCCGAGCGTGCCGGGGGCAAGGCCCGCACCGACCACACGGGCCAGCTGGCCGCCCGCGCCAGCCTCGAGCTGGCCGAGGCGGCGGGCGCGGCCTATCGAACGGTGGCGCTGCGCCCGCCCCTGAAGCGCCACCTCAAGCGCAAGAAGCATCTGCTCAAGCGCGCCATCGCCGACTACAAGCGCGCCCTGGACTACGAGGTCGCCGAAGTCACGACCGCGGCCACCTATCACCTGGGCGAGTTGTACTACGACTTCTCCAAGGCCCTGTTGAGCTCGCCCCGGCCCAAGGGCCTGAGCGACGAGGCCCTGGAGCAGTATTCCATCCTGCTCGAGGAGCAGGCCGAACCGTTCGAGGAGAAGGCCATCGCCATCCACGACGCCAACCGCCGGCGCATGGCGCAGGGGCTCTACGACCAATGGATCGGCAAGAGCCTCAAGACCCTGCGCCGGCTGCGTCCGGTCACCTACGCCAAGGAGGAGCGCCACGATGCCTATGTGGCCGCGATCCGCTGACGGCCCACGCGCACCGGCCCGTGCCGCCCTGCTCGGCCTGGCGCTGGGGGCGCTGCTCGGCGGCTGCGCCGTCCCGCCGCAGGGGCCCGACCGGGCACCCGTGCCGCCGGGCGCTCAAGTCAGCTACGAGCGGGCCCTGGCCAGTATGCAGGCCGACCACCCCAAGGAGGCCACCGCCCGGTTCGAGTCGATGACCCACAAATACCCGGGCCTGTCCGGCCCCTATATCAACCTGGGCATCCTGTATATGCAGTCCGGGGATCTGGACAAGGCACAGGCAGCCCTGCAGCAGGCCGTGCACTGCAAGCCCGAACGGGCGGCGGCCTACAATCAGTTAGGTATCGTCTACCGCAAGCAGGGGAAATTCGCAAAGGCCAAACAGGCCTACCTCCAGGCCCTGCGCATAGACCCTCAATACGAAGACGCCCAGCTCAACCTGGGCATCCTCTACGACCTGTATTTCAACGACCTGGAACAGGCCCTGGCCTACTACCAGCGCTACCAGCGCACCAACGGCGGGGACGACCCCCAGGTGGCGCGTTGGATTGCCGACCTCAAGCTGCGCGGCGCCCCCAAGCTCGCCCGTCACGATGCCGGAGGACAACCATGAGCGCCCCCACAAATGCCGCCCCACGCCCCGGCCGCCGACTGGCGTTGGCCGCCGCCTTGCTGTGTTCGGCCTTGAGCGCGAGCGCGTTCGCCGAGCGGCGCGTCGATATGGACGAGACCCGGATCCACGGCGACCAGGCCATGCCCAAGATGATGTACGTCGTACCGTGGAAGCGCTCGCAGCTGCCGGACCTGACCCAGCCCAGGCCGCAGGACGCGTTTCGCGGCACGCTCACGCCCGTGCGGCCCAAGCGCTTTCGCCAGCGGGTGCGGTACTACCGGGCACGCACACACCAGGCACCCCACGGCCATCGACAGCCGTGACGTGCCCCCAAATCAATTCCATCGCAGCACGAGACGAGGCAGGAGGACGACAATGGACATCTACTTGACGGTGGTCCGCTTCTTTCACGACGGCGGACTGTTCATGTACTTCATCGGCGCCGTGTTGGCCGCCGGCGTGGCCATCGCCCTGGAGCGGTATCTGTACTTGAGCCGCACCCGGCGCAACCACCAGCGCCAGTGGGCGAATCTCATGCCGCTGCTCAACCGCGGGGCCTTTCGCGAGGCCTACAACGCCACCAACGGCTCGCGCCACCCCATCGACGAGGTCCTGTCCTCCGCCCTGAGCCGCCTGTCCAGCGCCAAGCAGCGCGACGACGTGGAACTGGCCCTGGAGGAGGCGATGATGGGCGTGATACCGCGCCTGGAGAAGCGCACCCACTACCTGGCGACCTTCGCCAACATCGCCACCCTGCTGGGCCTGCTGGGTACCATCATCGGACTCATCGGTGCCTTCACCACGGTCGCCGGGGCCGACCCGTCCGACAAGGCGCAGCTGCTCGCCTCCAACATCTCGGTGGCCATGAACACGACGGCCTTCGGCCTGATGGTCGCCATCCCGCTGCTGCTGGTCCACGCCGTGCTGCAGACCAAGACCACCGAGATCATCGATGGCCTGGAGATGGCGGGCGTGAAATTCGTCAACCTGATTTCCAGCCGGCAGCGCACGGGGCACGACACATGAGACGGGCCCGCTACCGGCGCCCCCGCGCCAAGGAACAGGCGGAGTTGAATATCACGGCCTTCATGAACCTGATGGTGGTACTGGTACCAATCCTGCTCATCTCGGCCGTATTCTCGCGCATGGCGATCATCGAGCTCTCCCTGCCCGACGGCCGGGCGAGCGCGCACCACGCGCCGCCCGAGGCGGGCCTGGAGGTCGCCATCCACCGCGACACCATCGAAGTGCGCTACGCCCGCGACGGACTGCACGAGCGCATCGCCCGCCCGGCCAACGATGCCGGCGCCGACCATGAGGCCGACCTGAGGCGCCTGCGCGCGACCCTCAAGCAGGTCAAGACGCGCCACCCGCGCCTGCTCACCGCCACGGTACGCTCCGCGCCCGACGTGTCCTACGCGACCCTGGTGCGCGTGATCGATACCGTGCGCAGCTTCCCGGCCCGGCGCAACGGGCGCCCGGTCCCCGCGGAGTTGTTCCCCGACATCGCCATCGGCGACGCCAAACGCTGAGGAGGAGCGAGCCGACATGAAACGCATCTGGAGGCCGGACGCAGAGGCGATCGCGACAGCGGAGACGCCGGCATGAAAATGTCCCACCGCGCCCAGCGCATGTCGCGCCGCCACCGCCGCTCGCGCCTGCGCGGCGGCCTGAACCTCGTCGCCCTGATGGACATCTTCACCATCCTCGTGGTGTTCCTGCTGGTCACCGGCTCGGACGTGGAGAACCTGCCGACCACCCGGGCCGTGCGTCTGCCCGAATCCGTCGCCCGCCAGCACCCCAAGGAGGCCACGGTGATCACGGTCACCACACGGGCCATCATGTTCCGGGGCGAACGAGTGGCCACCACGGCCGAGGCCAGCCGCGGGCGCGCCGTGGCCGCCCTGCGCCGCGCCCTGGCACACGCCCGATCCCGGGCCGGGGGCGGTCGCCTGGACGAGGTCACCATCCTCGCCGACCGGACCGTGCCCTACCGGGTGCTCAAGGCCGTCATGCTGACCTGCACTCAGGTGCGCGTGCCGCACATCGCCCTGGCCGTGCTGGAAAAGGGTAACCGGGGCCAGCACTCATGAGCGGCTCGGCGCCAGGGATAATCATGGACGAGGTCTTCTGGGGCGAGCCCGAGACCGACCGTCGCTTTCGCCGGATCCTGCTCGGCTGGAGCCTGCTGTTCCTGGCCGTCGGCGCCGTCGTCCCGCTCGTCCCCCTGCCGGCGCCCGTGCACAACACCCCGCACAAGGCACCGCCGCGCTTTGCGCGCGTGCTGATCGAGCCCACGCCGACGCCCGTGCAGCCGCCCCCGGCCCGACCCGCGCCCAAGCCCGCGCTCAAACCCCGGCCCAAACCCAAGCCCGAACCCAAGCCGGTGGCCAAGCCCAGGGCCCGTCCCAAGCCACAGCCCAAGCCACAGCCCAAGCCGCCTCCCAAGCCCTCCTCGCGCGAGAGCGCCCGGGCCGCCGCCGAGTCGGCCGGCCTCCTGGCACTCAAGGGCGAGCTGTCGGACCTGCGCAACGATGTCGATACCAAGGACCTGGACCGCCGCGTCCACCGCGCACGCGACGAGCCCTCGCGCGCCGAAGACACCGACACCGACGCCCTGCTGGCCCGGGGCGCCGCCCGCGGCAGCGGCGGCATCGACGAGCGCCACCTCGACGCGGCCGTCGACGACACCGACCTGGCGGCGCGCCGCCGCGGCGCCGTGCACAGCCGCCTGGACCAACAGCACACCCAGCGCCACACGCGGGTCAAACCCGGGCGCAGCCTCGAGGAGATCAAGCTGGTCATCGACCGCAACCGCGGCGCCATCGATCGGCTCTACAACCGGGCCCTGCGCGGCGACCCCACGCTGCGCGGCAAACTGATCCTGCAGCTGACCATCGCCGCCTCGGGCAAGGTCACCGACTGCCGCGTGGTCTCCAGCGAGCTCGACGCGCCGAAGCTCGAACGCAAGCTCGCCCTGCGCGTGAAGATGATGAACTTCGGTCCCAAGCCGGGCCCGACCGTGGTGCTGAACTTCCCCATCGACCTGCTGCCCTCGTAGCACGGGCACAAAAAAGCCGACCCCGCAGGGCGGGGTCGGCCTTCAGGTCAGGACGGGACGACGACTCAGCCGGCGGCGGCCTTGCGCCCCCCGGCCAGGATCGCCCGGGCGGCGTCGACCGCCGCACCGCGCTCGAGCTTGACGCCCATGTCGACGAGCACCGTCTCCAGGGAGTTCAGGCAGTATTCCACGTTGCGCTCGCTGCAGGCATGGCCCATCAGGCCGATGCGCCAGACCTTGCCGGCCAGGGCGCCGAGGCCCGCGCCGATCTCCAGGTCATGGTCGTGCAGCAGGCGGTGGCGCACCGCCGCGTCCTCCACGCCCTCGGGGATGGTGACGGCATTGAGCTGAGGCAGGCGATCGCCTTCCTTGACCACGAAGTTCAGACCCATGGACTCCAGCCCGGCGCCCAGCGCGCGATGGAAGTGCTCGTGGCGCGCCCAGGCGTTGTCCAGGCCCTCCTCCTGGAGGATCACCAGGGCCTCGTGCAGGCCGTAGAGATTGTTGACGGGGGCGGTGTGGTGATAGGAGCGCTTGGCGCCCCCGCCCCAATAGCCCATGACCAGGTTCAGATCCAGAAACCAGCTCTGGACCCTGGTCTTGCGGTTGCGCACCGCCTCGGCGGCCCGGTCGCTGAAGCTGACCGGCGACAGGCCCGGCGGTGCCGACAGGCACTTCTGCGTGCCCGAATAGACCGCATCGATGCCCCACTCGTCGATCTTCAGGGGCGAGCCGCCCAGCGAGGTCACGGCATCGACGATGGCCAGGCAGTCGTGCTCGTGGGCCAGCTTGACCAGGGTCTGGGCATCGGACTGGGCGCCGGTGGAGGTCTCGGCGTGGACGAAGGCCACCAGCTTGGCGTCGGGGTTGGCCTTGAGCGCGTCCTCGAGCTTCTGCGGGTCGACGACCTCGCCCCAGGCGTCCTCGACCATGACGGCCGTGCCGCCGGCGCGCTCGACGTTTTCCTTCATGCGCCCGCCGAACACGCCGTTCTGGCAGACGATGACCTTGTCACCCGGCTCGACCAGGTTGACGAAGCAGGTCTCCATGCCCGCCGAACCCGGCGCGGACACGGGGAAGGTCAGCTCGTTCTGGGTCTGAAAGGCGTAGTGCAGCAGTTCCTTCACCTCCTCCATCATGCCGACAAAGGCCGGATCGAGGTGGCCGATGGTCGGGCGGGCCAGCGCCTCCAGGACGCGCGCGCTCACATCCGAGGGCCCGGGACCCATGAGGGTGCGCTTGGGGGGATGAAAGGATTTGATACTCATAGACTGAAAGCTCCCATATCTATATCTATCGAAAACAAGACTCGCGCCCGGCCCGTCGGCGCGGGCCGGTCCAGCGAATTGGCGGTCAGAACGTGTTGGCGATCTTGGCGGCGCCGGGGACCGCGTTGAACAGGATCTTCTCGACCACGTTCTTCAGGTCCAGCGGCGCGTTCGGGCAGCCCGTGCAGGCGCCCTTGAGGCGCACGCGTATGACCCGATCCTCGACGCCCACCAGCTCGATATCCCCGCCGTCCTGGTTGAGGATTTGGCGCACGTCGGCGATGGCCTCGCGCACCCGCTCGGGGTCGGGCGGCGGGTGGTCTTCGGGGCGGCGCTCGTCCCCCAGGCCGCGCTCGGCCATGGCCTGGGCGCGCGCGATGCGGTAGGCCCGATCCGGGTCCACCTCCTCCATCGCGTCGAGCTCCTCTTCGGTGAAAAAGCGAATCGGCGCCCGGGATGTGGTGTCGTCGGCGCTGCCCATTATGCCATCTGTCGTCCCACGGCGGGCCCTCGGGCCCGAATAACCCCAAAAACCTGAGCGCCATAGTATACATTAACCGGGCCCCGGCTCCCACCGAGGCCCAGCGCTGAGCCGGGCACGCGTTTGGGGGCGGCGCCCCGCCGAGATCCGGGCAAATCCGGGGCGCCGGGCGGCTCGGTGCGGGCCCGCACCGGCCGGGGGGCTCAGGGCGCGGCGTGGTCGATGGTGATGTGGACCGTGCCGGCCTGGGCGAGGCTGATGACGCCGCTGGTGCCCTGCAGGTCGCCGTGCCGGGGCATGGCGCTGCCCGACTTGGAGATCCGGGCCCCGACGACCACGTGGTGGAAGTTGGACAGGCGCAGCGCCGGCATCATGGCCATGGAATCGTCCAGGGTGAAGCTCACCGGCAGGTCGCCGGCCTTTTTGCGCAGCACCGCCAGGGGCATGGGCGGGCCCTGGTCGGCCTTGGCGAAGATGAACAGGGTGTCCCCGGGCGAGACCCGCTTGGCCAGCTTGGGTGAGAGGGTGACCCGGCCGTGGATGACCGCGGCCTGTGAGGAGGTGGTCTGCGAGGCGGCGCCCGGCGCCGAGGCCTGCCCGGGCGGTGCGGAGTCCGCTCCCCCCTTGAGCAGGTCCTGGGCCTCGGCGATATTCGCCGCCACGCCGCTGGCCTGCGGCGCGCCCGGGGGCAGCACGGATTTGAGATGCTGCCAGTGCTGCAGGGCGCTCTTGTAGTCACCCTGCTGGTAGGCCGCCGTACCGGCGAGCCACAGCGCCTTGGGCTGGTCCGGGTTCAGGGCCAGGGCCTGCTTGACCAGCGCGGCCGGCTTGCCCGCCAGCTGCTTGCCGCTCTGGGCCGCCAGGGTATCGGCATAATCGGCAAGCAGCACGGGGTCGTCCTTGACCAGCGCTGCGGCCTTGGCAAAGGCCTTGATCGCATCGTCGGGGCGCTGCAGGTAGACATAGGTGCGCCCCAGGAGGGCCCAGCCCTTGCCATCCTTGGGGTTGGCCTTGAGGCGCTTGGTCAGGCGGGCGAGCATCTTGTCGATGGAGTGCATCTTCTTGCCCGCCCCATCGCCCG